>Ga0080013_1000833_pt1 | contig 42439 bp, 43 predicted proteins | sample ETNvirenome_6_85_FD_69236 | JGI IMG/M metagenome (GOLD analysis project Ga0080013, IMG submission 69236) | Marine viral communities from the Pacific Ocean - ETNP_6_85 (SPADES assembly) (version 2) | ecosystem: Environmental > Aquatic > Marine > Oceanic | place: Pacific Ocean | collected 2013-06-19 | reverse complement strand
ATCTTGGGGAGCTGCTCTTTTGATTGCGAGCTCTGAGATGCTTCAACCTTTGCAGGGAGCTTCATCAGTCCGCCTTTATCAAGATACCCAACGATGCTTTCTGGAAACATTCGTGCTTTGGTTCTATCCATTCTGACTTGTTTCCCATTAAGGGACTTAGCAGGTAGATATATGTAAGCCATAGTAGGGTCGTCAGTCCACTCAGGTTCAGGAAGTTCTGTTAGGTTATTATCCTTAAGATATTTCTCAAGAGTAGTATTCCAACGATTCTCAAACTTAAGTTCTTTCACAATGGTATTCCATCGTTCTGTCTGTGCGATAGTCATTTCTTTCTACCTCTCCTACCTCTTCTTCGCTTCCCAGCTTTAACCTGACTCTGAGGAGCAACCCTCTCGGCCACGCTGGAAGACGGAGAACCAATAATTTCTTGTTTAGTTTTGACGAATGCTTTTATCCAGTCGCCATTGAAGACCAATCTTTCTCCACTCAACTCAGACCTTCTTTTTACCTTAGACAAGTAATGACCAACCCTATCTGTTTTTACACGGAAAGGGTCGCCACTAATTGAATCGTAGATAACTGTATATAAGTGATCGTCATTGTTTTCAATCTCTTTTATATAGTAGTCCTGTTGAGTAGTCATCTAATCTCCTATAGTGCGTCAGCTGCACCAAGCATTTCAACACCCCAAGGGTCAGCCACTTCGGCTTCTCCCCATTCACCAACCATCACAACTTCAGTACCTCTTAGTGATGCATCTCTTTCTTGTTCAGCTTCCATTTCATGAGCCATAGCTAAAGCAATAGCCTGCGGTACGAATACAGCACCTTTAGTATCACCAGAACCATCTCGGCTTAATACACCTGATTGGTAAATTGGAACACCAAATACTTTTTCGTTACCTCTGAAATAGTTTTGTATCACTTCGGAAGTTATACCATCTGGAATTGGCTGTGCAGCCATACCAGTTGATCCACCACCTTGGATACCAGTTACTTCTTGTACGAATGCTCTTATTTGTTCTGGGTGGAATACACCATTAGGTGTTCCAGGAGCCATACCATAAGAAGAGTCGTTGTCAGTTTTTAAGTAAGACACTGCTCCTGCAACGTGGTAAAAAGTAAGGTAGCTACCTGCTGATCCGATTGAGTTTGAGAACCCATCGAACAACACAATTAGGTCGTCTTCAAGAAGCCTTCCTAAAGCACCACCCTGTACATCACCTACGTGAGAAAGAATGTCTTCGTTGTTTTGTCTAGTTAACCTATCAGAAACAAAAGTCATAATACCGTGTTCAGAAGCAGTAATGCTCTGTACAGTAACAGAAAGTTGTTGTGGTGTATTAATATCTACACCTTCCGTAAGAGCTGCAGCATCGTTTCTACCCCATATCGGAATATTAACTTGCTTTGCACCTTTTGGAATGTCATATCGAGAAACCAACTGGTTTGTAGGACCAGCAGGCTCTATATTAGCAATAGCCGAGGCTATGATAATTTTCGACATATCTGACAGCGATGAACTTGACGATAATGTCAATCCTGTTGCCATTTTATTTATCTCCTATTTTTAAAGGTCTTTTTTTAATTTTCTGTATTGAGTAGCATCAACTTGGCCATTAGCAAATGCCGAAGACAAGTCTGTTAGGTTCCTATACGCCCTTTTAGGTTGTGTAGGAGCTCCTTGAGTTGTCGGCGGCACCTTTTGCGCCGCAGGTTCTCTTGCTACCGTTTTATTTTCACCAGCTATGTTTTTTAGGTTTTGGCTAGCTAATTTAACCGACTGACTAAAAGTCATGCCTTGGTTCCAGCCTTTCCAAACTCGATTGTCATTTCTAACATCTAAGCTATTTAAACCTAAAGTTGTAGCTGTGTCCCTAACAACAGAATCTAAATCTTCAAGATTTTCAGGAGTTAAGTTTGAGCCTTGGCTCTGAGGGTTGTCCATCTTTTCTAAAAGTTGGTCAAGTTTAGCTTCTTTTGCTAATCTTTCCCTTTCCTGTATCTTTTCTTCTAAGATCTCTTTTTGCTCTTCATCCAATATAGACGAAAAGTCATTCATAAATTCTGATATTTGAGCCTTAGCTCCGTCCTGAATTTCCTGAACCTTTTGGTTAGTGTACTGTTGAGCACGACCTTGTGCGTTATCAAACGCACTCTTTCGTTCTTCCAGTACCTTATCCAAGTCATCTTTTGTTAGGTAAGAGGGCTGTTCTTCGTTTTGGTCTGCCTTAGCCTCAAAACTTTCTACTGCCTGCTCTAAAGTATCAACCGCTGGTTCTTCAGTTTTTGCTTCTTCAGCAACTGCTTCGCCAGTCGGCTCTGAATCAGAAACCTTAGTTTCATCAACTTGTTCAATATTATCTTTTTCTGTGGTCATAGCCGTAGCCTCCCAATCATTATCTTTTTTTGATTATAATATTCAATCTATTCTCCTGCAACCTTAAACCCTTTCCCAATGCCTCCAGGCCACCCTCTAACGTATATTTGCATAGGAAATGGAGCTTTTAATTCAAGCTCTCGTCCTGAGTTCCAGGAGTGTTCTAAAACACTTGTGTGACCCCATCTGTACAAAAACGCATCTAACTCAGGGTCTTTTCTTCTAAATTCTAGTTTTAACTGATCCCATTCGTTCATTGCCTTTTTTAAATTAGGATTGCTTTTTAATAACATGGCCTGAACTAAAGGGTTGTGTTTTGCTTTATACCACTGCTGATAAGCAGTATCTAATTGACCCTGCCATCTACTTTGAAAAATTTGTTTCCTTGTTTCTTCAAAATACCTTGGGAAAAAGTGATCTCTGTAATTATAATATTCCTGGTTAAATCCGTTTGCATTCCACCTAGGGCCAAAAAGTCTTGTTTTAGCGTATTCTTCAAATTCAGGACCCCAGATATCTCTCCACTCAGAAAGAGCTTTCTCCCTGGCTTGGTAGTCAAACATATATCCCAAGTCCCATTCTTCGTTAAAATAAATTTCGGCGTATTCGTCAGACGCAAAGTCTTCAAACCTTTCGGTGTCATTTAGCTTTCCTTTGCCAGATTCAAAATAAGCAGTTACATCTTCATAGTTTTCACTTTGTCTTTGAAGCGCATTTCCGTAATCAGCCCTGGCCCTTCTTTCTTGTATTCTGTACTGAGTAAGACTCATATTACCTTCAGATAACTCAGAGACGTGCATTGCTATAGTTTGCTTATAAACTTCTCTTGCGTCATCTATTGCCCATTCGTATTCATCTATTTTTCCATCTAACTCTCCTCCGCCAACAACTCTTCTTTTTTCTTTTATTTCTGCGTCAAGTTCTAAAAGCCTTTGCCTGTTAACATCAGTTTCAAATATATCAGACTTATTTAGATGCCTTTTTTGAACATCATTTAGGTCTCTCCACGAACTACCAAAATGTTGTTTGCCCAACATATCTCTAACCTGGCTTCTTTTTTCCCAGTTACTTACAGGTACATTCCTGAATCCACCAAATTCAGCTACAGCGCCTAATATTCCTTCCCTGACATTTCCTTCTGCTAATTGCTCAAAACCTGATTGCGCCCAAAAAGGAGAAAAACCTTTAAGCGTCTCTGATATGTGGTCACCACTAGCAAAACGCATTTCGTCTCCTAAAAAGTTTGCCCCCATGCCTAAATTCCACATTGTAGACCCAGCAGGAGAACTTCTTGATCTTAACCAATACGCAAGTTGATTGTTAGCCAAAATGTCTTTTATTCCTTGTTCGTCAAATCCTGCTTGACCTCGCCCAGCTCCAGTCATCAACATAGGAGAGTCTAGTAAATCTCCTCTAAACGCTGGATCTTTGGTAATTTTGCTTAATGTTCTGGCCAAGGACATCCATGTTGAACCAAAACCAACATTAACTCCATGTAGATCCATTGTAAGAAAATCTGCTTTTGACGGATCAAGTTTAATATATTTATCCCAAGGAACTTTTTTACCAGTTGCTATAGCTTCAGCTTTTGCTTGCGATATAGCCACACCACTATGTGTCATTAGCCCTGCTGCCATCATTGCCCTGATTGACTTTCTTGCTTCGTCTCCCTGCAAACCTCCACTAAACACACTTCCTACAAGCCCCAAACTTGCTCTAGTATACGAAGGAGAGAAAAATACGATAGAGCTTTCTATGTTGGCTTGCCTTGCGCTTATTCCAGCTTTTTTACTAGAAAACGCACCACTCATGCCATTAACATATTCTGCAAGCTGAAGCAGCTCTTTTTCTACATTATCTGACCCAGACTTAACTATTTGATTGTAATGAGCGTTCCACAACGTTTCTCTAATAATATCTCCATAAAGCTCAAAACTTGTTTGAAAACCATCAAGAAAAGCTCCGCCTTCATCAATAAACGGCTTTGCGCTTTCAAATCCAGGAAGCGCCCCTATTTTGTCCCTTTTGCTAAACCTACCTTCTTTAAGGACTCTCTGAACAATAAAATCATTTCCTTTGGATTTAAAGTAGTCGTTTCCTGATCCACTAATTAAAACCCCATATTGAGCCATTTGTTGATATGTATCAAAGTTGTCTGCAACATGCTTTGCGTGCAGCTTTGGAGCATATCTACCATGCCTAGTTGCTCCTAAAGCGATCATTCCAATCATCTTTTTGGTTCCCTGGACCCAGCCGCTTAAATACTGCCTGCCCGTTCCTGTGTGCACTCGGCCTAGTCCTGATAATAAAGTAGGTAATCCATGCAACATGGCAGTACCTCCGTCAAATCCTGTCTGTATAGTTCTTAATGTATCGTTATACTTAGAAGTAGAAGAAATAGCTTCGTCAAACCATTTCTTGGCATCAATACCTAAGTCTGCTTCTATAGCGCTAGCAGTTATGTCGTCAAAAAATAATTGCTTTTCGTTTAAAGCCTTAACTTCTACTGCATAAGGATTTCTTTGGTCTTTTACTGCCCTATAATTCACAGCCCTTTTGTAAAGACCTCCCAGCTTCTTGGTGTACTCGTTTCCTTTTATTCCTGATGCGTCATATTTTTTTGCAAGCCCTGCAAAATAATTTATTCTTTTCTGATAACCCTTTTCAATGGTTTTATTCCAGTTGTTCAAAACTTCAAGGATTTCATCTGAATGCCCTCCTCTTTGAGCTATATCTTGCAAACGACCTCTAATTTGGCTCCAACTTTCAGCGCTTGCTTCGTCAGCAACTATTGCTCCTAAATTTACATTTTTCATTAATTCATCTATTTTATCTATGGCTGGCATAGCCACCTCATCTATTAATCCTGAATCAATCGCTCCCCCTATATTCTTAAATACTTTTTGCTGCTCTTCTAGGCTGGGAAGGGCTCCTTTCCACTCACCAAGCATTTCAATTTGCCCAGCAATCCCTTTTACTTCTTTCTCAGCAACTAGCTCTATGTTATCAACATATTTTTTCTGAGCTATTTCTTTATAAACACCAGTTAAAAATGCTTTTAATATATGAGTGGGTTCTGAGTTATACAATAAGCCTTGCTCTTCTATCCCCTCTGAAGCGTAAAGATTTTTTCTTTGGTTTTTAAAGGCAGCTTTTTGGGTAACTGCAGCGTTGTTTAATAGACGAGAAAGAGTCTGGTCTTGGATCAGCTCTTCTATGTCACCAAACTCTTCAACCATATGGTGAATATAGTTTCCAGTAGTATTCTCAAATATATTTTCAAAATCAATGCCATGAGCTGTTAATAGATTAGCCCCTTCATCAAAATCATTATAAAAGCTTTCTAAAAACTCTATTTGAGCAGGGTTAAGGTCAAAGATATGGTTGTACTTTCTAATCGGTCTTTGAAGTGAATTGTTATATCCTACTACTTGAGCACCTGTATCAAGAAAATCAAGAGCAGACATAGTAACTTCTTTTACGCCTTGAGCAGTCCCCATAGTGGCTAACTGAGGATATTTTTCTTGTACATGAGCAGGAAGCTCTTTAAAGCCCCCAGGGAATTTGTCATAAAGGTCTCCCATAGCTCTGTGTAAAAATTGAGTTTGGCCTTTAGTATCTTTATAAAGTAATGCGTCTATTTGCCTTTTTCCAGTAAATCCAGATTTATCAAAAGCCCTCATCATGTTGCCAATAACTGCTTTTTCAACGTCAGAGTTTGCAAACAACTGCCCCAGGTTGTCTATTTTTTTACCTGGAACCGTCATATAAAGCCTGTTTCTTTTTAACCCTTCTCTCATTGTTCGTATTGCGTTAGCAGCTGTGCTAAAGTCCATAATATGGTCAACTGCCTTATTTAAGTTTCCTGGAGCCGATCCTCTGCCGCTAGGAATAAGAAAAGCAAGCGCATCTTGTACATTAGATATCATGCCCTCATCAGGAACTGTTTCTCTTACCGAAGTTATTAAGTTGCCGCTTACATCTTTGTTCCATTCTCTTGAAAGTGATCTAGGAGCAAAATCAAACGTAGATTCTTTTGTTTGCATCCCAAGCGTTTCGCTAATTATTTGCCTAACTCTTCGGCCTCCTGCGGTTTGCTTAGTACCTATTTTACGCCAGTCTCCTCTGCTTCCTGCAACATTTAAAGTTTTTATACTATGTTGCTTAATCCAGTCTGCTAATTGATTTGGGGTTGGGTCTAGCAAAAACGGCTTGCCCTGCTCCTTAGATATTCTGTATGTTAATTTTTGCCCAGGGCTTGGCTCACGCCTAACTGATTTTGGACCAAGACCCATCAATGACCTTTTTAAATTTTCTTCCTCTAGTAACCTCTTATTTTGGCCTGACGCCCTTATCTTTATTTTACGCCTATTCTCTTCCCATATGTTTTTGCCAGTTTTAGGATCAACTCCGATTTTTTTGAACGCTGGCTCCGAGTCTACTGCCCCTCCTGGAAGACCCTTTTTGGTTTTTCTAACTACTTTCTCTGCCCCAGCTTCTCCTGGAGCGCCACCCTTTGAAATAGAAATCCCCCTGGTTTTTGCTAAATCTTCTGCGTTTTCCATAAAATTGTTTGAAAAATAGATAGTTCCGTCAGATTCAGCCACATTTTTCGCAGTTCTTCGTCTGTACGCCTCAGCTGATTTTTCTTTCATATTTCTGCCTGGCATGTCAGCAACTCTTATAGAATCATCAAATTTTCCAGAAAGATTAATTTCTCCATACCTTGGTGATACGGCTGCGTCAGCCAACATCCATTTTCCTTTATCGTTTAAAGCAACCGATCCGCCATAGTCTATACCAAGATCCATAGCTGCCTCTATTCCAAATTGATCTGCTCCTGTTTGTCCACCAGATATAATTTTTGTTATGGGCTGTCTAGGATTCTTTTTAAATGTACTTTTTTGCTTGCCATAGATCTGGTTTCTTGACATAACGTTTAAAAATCCAACAAAATCTTTTTTAAATTCTTTTAATTCTTTTCTGCTTTCTATGTCTAATGCCTTGTATTTTTTACTTGATGGAGATATTTTTACCATTTGTTTATCAATTTGCTCCATCCTGCCTAGCCTGCTATCAAACAAGCCCTGAACATATTGGTCAGGAGTTGTGCTTTTGCCTTTTGTAATGGCTGTGCCTGGAAGATCAATAGGAGACTTAAACTTCATTTTTTCAGGAAGCATTAAATAACTATTGTCAAATGATGTTATTTGCCCTGCTCTTCCAGCTCTTGTTTGAGTAGCTCCTGTTTTTCCTGAAACAGCTTGCCCCATAGAACTATCTTGCATAGACATAAACCTTGCATCGGAAAGATTTTGATTAAAATTGTCTAGCTTTGTCACTTGGTCCACCAAATCCTCAGATTTGTCAAAACCTTCTATTAAGTTTTTAGCTAATTTGTTTTGGGTATCATACGCTTTAAATGTTGCAATAGCGCCTACCCCTGGCTCCCAAACAATTACTTTTCCGTTTGGCGTCATGTTAATTAAATATTCTGACTCTTTTGATAAATCTGAAGCCGACCTTTTAAGTATGTCTCTCTGTGTTTTTCTGGAAAATTCAGTTGTTATACCTTTAATAGGGGCTTGATTAATCCCTGCTGTAAGGTCCGTTCGGAGTATATTAAAATTAAATTCTTGATTGGTAGCAGCGTCTTTGACTGTTTTCTTGCTATCAAAAGTATGTGTACGAAAAAGCGAATTAAGACTATGACCTGGCTGACCATAAGTAGCAACTAAAGAGTCAACTTTAGATGAAATTGCACCAAGTTCGCCATTATAAGCCAAAGATAATCTTCCGTGTTGTGTTGCACCTTTGTTATACGCAGGATTAAATAGTTTATGGACATTCCTAAGCCCAAGCCAAAACGGTTTAGCTGTCATCCACATTTGTTTTTGTGATTCAGGGTCGTTTATATATCTAAGTAAATTACCTTTAAAACTTTCATCTAACAAACCACGTTGTTCAAGTATTTCATCGTAGTTCATAATTTCGGTTATCCTCTTATTGTTTGGAGTTTTAAGATCCAGTTCCCCAAGTTTTCTAAAAGCGTGGGTGTGCTTAGAGGTAAACCCTCTTTGAAGTACTTCTTTTTGCTGTTTTGGAGTAAGAGCGGTTCCTTTAAGTAATTTTGCAAGTTCTCCTTTAGACCCTTTTTTAAGTTTTAATTTGCTTAAAACTTCCGCATCTATTCCTTTTACCATTCTTTCTTTTGCTGCTTTTCCTGCTTTTGCTTGAGGGGTTATATTAAGAAGTTTGTTTGCGCCTTTACCAAAGGGTTTCATTATAAGTCCTAAAGGAAGAGCCATTGCTGCCCAACCAACAGGATCGACAAGCATTTCGTACGCACCTTTAACTCCTACATCAAAACCAAAACCTTCGCCTTTTTCTTTTCCAATTCTTGTAGTTGCAAATTGTGATTGCCTCCAGGCTTCTCCATAACCCAGTCCTTTTCTAAGATTCGTTCTTACCTGTTCACTGAATAATTGACCTGTTGCTCCAGCTGTCGCCTCAGTAGCTTCTTGCCATTTTTCGAGGCCAACCTGAGCCCCCCTTAAAATGCTTTTGAACGGATTAAATCCCGAATCTGTAGGTTCCTGGTAACCCCTTTGAGCTCCAGGAGGGGCGCTAATGCCGTTTTCAGTAAAAATGTTTGCAGGTCCGCTTAGAATACCTCTATATCTTTTCTGCTGATTTTCCTGTTCCTGTTGATAGTTACGTCTTATTTGCTGTAAAATGGTAGATTGTTCAGAACCAATTCCACCCTGCCTGGCTTCATTAGCAAGACGAACAATTATTTGATGCTTTCTTTTCTTTTCTTCTTCTTCTCTAGTTCTTTGGGCTATTTCTTGTGTTGTTGTCCAAGGTGATCTGTCACTCCAAGGTGTTAATGGCATTATTCACCTCACGCAATCATTGCTGATAGTTGACCAAATGGACCACTTTCTTGGAATGCTTGTGGAGTTACATCCTGCGCCATTCTTATAAATGTTTGAGGGTCAATACCTATTGCAGATAATGCTCCCTGTAAATATTCAATTCTGCTTGGGGTCATTTCAGTTAACTGACCCATAGTAGGAACCACATCAAACGGCATTTCTCCTGTAAGTATAGTTACAAATGCACCGAGTGCTTGTGGATTAGAAAGCAAAGCCAACAATGAGTTCATTTCTGCTGATCTAGTTTCAGAGCTTATTTCAGTCAGCCTTTGCTCTGGTGTTAATCCACCTCTAGCAAGCAATGCCTGTAAACTTTCATTTTCTTCAACTGTTAATCCACCTCTTGATAACTCAATTTGTGCTTCTTGCCATTCTTGCGGATTATTATAACCACCCAAAACTCTAAGCCTTTCAAGTTCTTCGGCTGTTTCTGCTTGGCCTTCTCTTTCCTGAGTTTGAAATTCTTGAATATCTCCCCTAACTTCATCCTGATAATCTTGTTCAGATTTTGCAAGGGTTTCCTGATAATCTTGTTCAGCTTCTCTTAAGTCATCTTCTCTTTGTTGCTGAGCTTCAAGTAACTGGTCAGACCTTTCGTATTCATCCTCAATGTCTTCAAGTTGTTGGGTTCTAAGGGTTTCTGCGTCTTCAAGTTGTTGGTCTCTGACTTGTTCAGCTGCTTCTTTTTGTTCATCCCTTATATCTTGTCGTTCTTCAGCAAGGAGCCTTTCTGCCTCTATTCTAGCTTCACCTTCATATTCGTATTTGCCTTTTTCATACTCTAACTGCGCGTCTTGCAATTCGTTTGTGGCCTCTAGGTTTGCCTTAAGTATAGCTTCTTCGGTGGTTTGTATTCCTTCCGCCGCACCAAGTTTAGCCAACTCTTTTGCGTACTCCTGCTGAATATCCATAAACGCTTCCTGCTCCTCAAATTCAACTTCTCTAAGGTCATAAGCCTTTGTGGAATAAATTAGCTCGGCTATTTCTTTTTCGCTAGTGTTATTGGCTTCAGCAACAGCAGTTGTGGCTTCAGTCTGTAGCTCGGCTATTTCTGCTTGAGTTGCATTACTATCTTCAGCAATCGCAATAGATGCCATTGTATTAATTGTCGCTACATTTTGAGCGCTGCCTGCCGAAATGCTGGCCACTTCTCTTGCAGAATCATTTTGCAATCTTTGTATAGTTTCTCTGGAAAGATTAGTTGCGTTGGCAATCCTGTCTTCCCATTGACCTTTAATGTTTGCAACATCTCTTTGGCTCATTCCAGTAATTTCAGCAACCTCAGCAGCACTTCTTGAACTAATCAAAGCTACTTGCTCCTGAGTCATATTGTTCATTTTTGCAACATCCAAGGTTGTGTTTGCCTGAAGTTCTGCTATATATTCATTTGACATATTGGAAGCCTGTGCAATCATTTCGGAACTTCTAATTGAAGCATTGGTCATCCTTTCCTGTGACTGCGCTTGCATCTGTTCACTAGCAAACCCTACAGCAGTTCTGTAGTCCTGTGACCTGTTATTCATGCCAGCAACATCAAGGTGACGCTGTATGTCTTGCTGAGGAATTGTTATAGATGTAGTTTCCTCAAGAATATCCTCTCTTTGTTGTTCCGCAATGCCATAAGGAGTAGTTCTTCCTAGGGCTCTAGCAAAGTCTGCTACTAATTGCCCAGATATGCCTTCAGGGCTTCTAAATCCTTCTTCTACTATTTCTTCTGGTAGCCGTGCATTATTATTTCCAGCCTGAGCCTCTCTAACGGCGTTTAATGCGTCAGAGAATATTGAAGGCGTAATTGTTGTTTGCATATATTCGTCTTGTTCTTCGGCTGTTTCTTCTACGCCAGTTCCTTCTTGCATAGCAACAGGAACATTAGTAGCAGCATTAGTAATTGCTGAATCTATTGCATTAGATACTATACTTTGGTTTCCGCCAAATCTGTCTATAATTGCTTGGTTAGTTTTTAAAGATTCTATAGTAGATAACAACACGTCTTTGTCAGCTGAATATAACACGTTAGGATCAATTCCAAGTGCTTGGATTGCTTCAGTGTCTACACCCATTCCACCACCACCAAATCTAGGAGTTGCAGTTTGCCATGGAGAACGACTAGACATAGCAGAAGTAATAGGCAACAACTCTTTTAGACTTTGACGCAAATTCTTTACTTGACTATCATAATTTGCTTTTTCATCAGGAGTAAAACTCGTAAAGTATTCCTTAGGGTAACCTTGCTGTATGCCAAGTTCCATATTTTGTTGTTCTTGTTGGGCTGTATAAATATCTCTTTCTATATCTCCTGCTTCTCCGAATGAAAATAAGCCCCCAGGCCTTTCAGTAATATTTGGAGCTCCTTCTCCGTAGTATTGAGCTTCAAAAGGAAAATCCGCGCCTATGTTACCAGGTGCTCCATAAGTTGGAATGGCATATCCTCCTCCGCCACCTCGGCTTACGCCTGGTTCATATGGAATTGGCTGTTGCCACTGTGCAGCATATGGGTTTTCAAACGTACCTGCCTGAGAAGGAAGGGGGGCAGTTGGGCCTCCCATTAATCGAGGATCATATCTAGGAGCTTGAGGCATTTGTGGTGCATCTTGTTGGCTTAAGGCAGCAGTCCAAGGATTCTGAGGTTCAGTTCTTCTTGTAGTCTGAGTAGGTGCAAAATTCTGCAACCAACTGTTCTGCATGCCCATGTTTTGCATATAAGGATTAGGTTGGTTTGCATACATTGGGGTAAATCCAGTGTTGACTAAACCTTGTCCAGCGCTAAAGTAAGGATTTTGTGCATTATAGTTATTTGAAATACTTTGCCTATATGTAAATAAGGGATCAATTCCTTCTGACCTAACATCATAATCTTGCCCAATACGAGAAAAAAGAGCATTTTGAGCTTCTTGCTCATTTACCCCATAAGCAGTTTCTAGTCCTGACGTCCCTGGAACCATTTTATTAGGATCGTTGGGGTCAGGTTTATCATGACTTCTTACATGAAATAAATAAGGATATTGTTGATTACCATTCGCCATATTATTCTCCTACTATTCCTCCGCCCCATGGGGTTTGTTGAAGATGATCGTATACTGGCCTGTTAGGGTGTCTTCTAACCACAGGCTTAGCCTGGGCAGTAGGGTCAGGCATTTCTATTTTATTATAATTTTCGTTTATTTTTTTAAACGCTACTTCCATATTTTCAAAAAACCTAACAAACCCTGCTTCTATAGGGCTTAGTCCTTTTACTGATTTTTTTGTACTATCTGTGTTAGCCATTATCCTAATCCTGGCGGAATATCTCCGCCTTGCGTTGGCTGAGGCCCTCTTCTAGGTCCTGCCATTTGAGCTCCAATTTGATTTTGTTCTTCTACGCTGCCAGGCATTACTGGTCTTACTGGGCCACCGCCTACCCCTGCCTGGTTACCTTGCTGAAAGTTTCCAGCATTAGGCAACTGCATACCACCCTGCGTATTCATTATATTATCTATAAGTTGCGATGGGTCAAATCCGCCCCCTGCTCCAGCTTGAGCTGCCTGAACTGCCTGCTGTAGAATCGGTAAACTTTGTGCAGCCAACATACTAAATGCTTGCTGTATCTGCGGAAGATTGAAGAAATCTTCTGCAATCCTGTTACCAACAACCTCAAGTGGGTTAGACACTCCTGCTTTTCTAAGAGCAGTTGTCCAATCTACGAAACCAGTTCTCCATGTATCTCTCCATAATGACAGTTTTCGTTCTTGTTCTTCAGGGCTTGTGGATGTTAAACGAACTGTACTTACATAATGACCCCTTACGTCATTAGGTTTAATCTTGGCATCTATTGCCCCAGCTTCTGTGTTTCCGAATACAGTAACCGTGTCTCCGATTACGTTTTCAACAATTCTTAAAATAATTTCGTTTGATTCCTGTAGTCCTCGTTCTGTGGCATCAACCACAGCACCAAAGTTCAAACTTGCAATACCTGCTAAAACAGCAGTGTGATATCCACTTGCAGCACCAACTGGCCTCTCACCTCTAGCCACAGCTGGAACTGTATTTGCTTCGATTGCTCTTTCCAGTGTACTCATTGCAGCTAAAATACTTTGAGGAGCTTCGCTGACATCCTGAGGTTCAATATCTACGTTTGGTGGAACATAGTTTCTAGCGCCAGGTTCCTGTGAAAATTCCTGCATGACTTCTTCCGTCATACCTCTTGGCCCTTTAAAGTTTAAAGATGACCAGGCGTTCCTAGACACAATATCTAAATATTGAGATGCTAGTCTTGATTCTGCCCTAATCATTCCAAAGTTACCAGAACCTATTCCTCTGTATAAATGCTCAGGCTTGCTGCCTACAGTCTTAATTCCTGTTTGAGGGTGGAATATAATCCATGGGATTCGCCCATACGCGTGCCTGCGCGGGGACATACACCATTGTCCGTTTGCCATGTAAGCAACGTGAGTTGATGTCCAAACTTCAGCAAAGTCACATTTGCCGTCATTTACTGGCCCTTCGTAGTCTGGGAAATGTGCCATTATCCACTCAGAATCTATTTCTGAATTTCTTATAATCCAGCGTGGATTTGTACTGGCAGTGTCCCAAACACACTCTTGTGGATTGATGACTTCTGAAATTATGGGAAATTTAAATTTTCTGTTTTCTGTTATCTCTTTGACTTGTTTTTCATATTCGGCCATATCTCCACCTTCTGGAGGTGGCTCTGGCATCTCTCCCCACTGATGACCAGCAAATTCAAATTTAACTAAAGCCACACCATATAGCCCCTGGTGTTTTACAATTTCTCTTTTAACTGGAGTGTTTTGTTCAAGCATGTGATGTGCGCCGTTCAGAAACTTTTCAAGAAGTTCTGCTCTAGCAGTCGCTCTCGGTCCTGGCGTTGGAACATCAATGTCCATAAATCTTGGGGAAGCGTGAGCAACTAAAGTTTCGATGATGGAATGAAAGGTTCCGAGATTTACTTTGTTTCCGCCTAGGGGAACGGAGAAATCAAACTCCCCCAAATAAAATTCGTCTGCTTCTGCGCAGTTATCATAAAATTTAGTAAATCTGTCCGCAGCTCCACCTCTTGATAATTGTGTCCTTACCCAGCCTTCGCTAAGTGCAGGCTCATCTAAAGGAGGGGCAGAAAGAAGATTTACAGTCTCTTCTGCCGCTGCTTCTGATTCACTTGTATTCGCTTTGTAACCCTTGTTTGAAGTTACCATTTATTCCATCGCGTCTAATAGTATTGATTCTTGCTTTGTGCTGATGTCTGTCAATTTCCGCATTTCTTCAAGTTGCTTTGCTTTTCTTTGACGTCTCCATCGCATCAAGCGTCCTTCTGTATAAGATACACCATTGTTTGACAATGGCGCAACTGTTTTAATTGAATAAACTGGGTTGTAGTCTTCTTCCATGGCTTCAGCAGGATCGCACGCCATAAGCGCTAGCACCTCGGCGTCCACCCAGTCATCATGAGGTGAATTAGGGTGATCGAAGCTATAGCCGAGTCCAGCTTGTCTAACTTCTATCGCATCTAATTCCATCTGGAGCTTTGACCATTCAGGAGGAAAGGACGTAGTGCCATTTTGCAAAGCTACAGCATAGTTCAGGAACAACTGGTATTTGGTCTGAGGAGTGAACTTCTGGCCAATTACTGGGACGCCGAGATTTAATAATTCGTCAAATAGTACGTCACCACCCATACCTGATGAGTCCATCATTACAGTCTCACAGCCCCATCTTTTAGTTTCGGCAATAATAGCTTCTTTCTGTATAACCCAGTCTGTTTTCAGCATTTCCATGGAATGTACAGATTCTCTTGTAATTCGGTTTTTTATAATAAGAACAGTAGGGTCAACCTGTTTTCCAAGGTCAAGGCCTGCTACGTACTTGTGTCCTTCTCTAGGCCTGGCTATTTCTGTTCCCCTTGCAGCTTCATCAATTTTTCTAAAGAAACCACCACCTACATCTGGCTGTTTCGCCATAACCATTCGTTCCCATATCCACTCTGCTGTGGTGTATTTCTGGTCATGTATGTTCTTTTTCTGTTGCTCGGTCAGATACATATTGTCAAAACTTGTAGCTCTGACTGCATAATTTTGAAGCGAAGGGTTGTTTTCTGCATACATGAACTGCCTGGAGAACCAGTGTGATCTGGATATAGGGGGGATGCCTTCTGCAAATATTCTACCCATACGACCAGGTGACTCAGTTACCCATTCCACCTTGTCCCAAGCTACAGCCTTAACGTCTTGAGATTCGGCAATATGCAGAAAATCAAGACCCACAGTTTGTAGTGTTTCAGGATTATCTGCTGATCGCAGTTCCCATAAAACATTTCTGCGGACAGTATCGGGTGAGAAAGCCCCGTTGGGCTGTCTTACTTCCAATTCTACATAATATTCATCTTCGTGCCAACATGACCCGCGGCCACCTGCCCTGGAATAATCTTTCCACATATACTTGGGAATAAAGGCTTTCATCTCATTCCATACCTGTCTCATCTGTGCCTTGGTTGGCGCAACTGTCCATATGTGTATTTCAGGTACCAGGGTATCTGTTACATCATTGCCGTTGACAATGAATTTGGTTTTGCTTGCTTCAAGTACTGTAGATATGGCTTCCTGAATAGCTGCTCTTCCCTTACCTGCTCTACGACCAGCCCACACCCATTTACGTTTAGATTGGTTTCTGTGCAAAGAATCTTGCCATGGAGATGGCGTGTATTTAGGAACAGCTTTACTTGCTACTAGGTTTCTTGGCCTCAGTTTCTTGCTTCTCTGTCTCGGCATTTTCCTCCTCAGGGTTAATGTCCCTTACAAACGGCTGTAATCCCTCTTCGACAACCTCTTCTGCTTCACTTACCGCAGCTTCAGAATCTATTTTTTGCTGGTATTTGTCAAGTGAATGCTGTTTTCCACGCCTAAATCTTTCAGTATCATACTCAATATTTGCAAACCATCCCGCATTATCGACTATCTTGTGATTAATTGGTGCTTGTCCAGCATTTGTTTCCAAGTTTATCACAGCAGATACGGTACTTTCATTGGCATAGTGTTCAACCAGGTTGGCATGCTTTAGATATTCACCACTTGTTTCACATTTGGGGTAGTGGCCATTATCCTTGATGAAATTCACAAGTTTAGAGAAGGTAGGCTTCTTTTCAACCCTGATAACCAAATCGTCATATTCCATCTTCAACTCTTCAGCAATGGACTCCAAATCACCATGAGTCGGCAGCAGAATCAATACCTTTCTAAACAGCCTAGGATATCTCTCCCAGTAGGGCAGTGCATCAAGAACTCTTTTTCTCAGGCCATCTGGTGTTAAGCCAGACAATCTTTTAGATGTCTTAGTGGCACTAGGCACCAATCTTTTCGATTTCTTTCTGTATGGGTTATTTGAGTCAGCCATTTACCATCTCTTTAAGTTCTAAATATTTTTTTGCATTTTTAAACAACAATACTGCGTTTTTTACGCTTATGCCTTCAGCCGACACAGAAGAGTTTGCTGAAAAATAATTATCGCCGACTTCAATAATATCTCCGAACCAATCTTTTATTCTTGTTTTTCTTTTTTCTGCAAAGTGCATATGACCTGCACTAAACATTTCAGATAAAAACCAGCCGATTTCAAAACAATGTTTTCTTGCAAACTCTAAATCTTCTTCTTTGTTTTCGTAGGAATCAAAAACACGGTCTTTCTCCCAAAGGTAATCATTGAACTTTGCTTTGTTGTTTTCGTATTCTTGTATTCGTTTTTGGAAGTTACCTAATTCAACCATTGAGTCAATTAAGTAAGCTTGGCTAACATAGAGCGGTAGTTTGCTTATTGCATGTTTAACATTATCGTAAAAACCAAACCATTCACCATTGCCTCTGTGTTCTTCAAAGTGTTTGTGCCAGTGCGACTCACTCCCAAACATGTAGCCTAAAAGATATATTTTGTCAGGGTTGCCTGTTTGACAACTTTTTAATCTACTTACAACAGCATCTTCATTGTCCCTAGACTTTATGTCTTGGTCTTTAGCTGTAACCTTGCCAATCTTTACGTGATGATTGCTGTAAAGAAAGTAAACTATTTCATTTATATCCGTAGACTCCATGTAGGGCATAATAGCGTACTCTGAAGCATTCGTCAAAAAGAGAAAAGGACCCTTTCTTTTGGATATACGTAGTATATCTTTTCTTTAGGGGATAAGAGATACGGAAGTACTTAGGGCTCTTAACGTAGCGCATTAGGCGGGCACACGCGTATCACCCTTATAGTTCCCTGGCAATAGGTAGGAAGTACTCAGCGCTCTGAGAACCACCATAAGGTTTACAAGGGGGGCATCACGCCTAACGGCGCCCAAACAGGGCGCCGTAAAGGTCCTGCGAGAGCAGGACCAGGGCTAGAGCAGGGGCATTGAGCCCCTACGATAGCCAGAGAGCACGGGGACGTGCTCTCCCAAACCTAAGGCTAATAAGACCTAAGGGCATTGAGCCCTTAGTTCTTATGGCTCCAGCGTAAGCAAGGAGCCTTAGGTTTCCCCATAATCGAAGCATTGTGCTGAAGATTATCCTTTCGTAACGCACAACGTTACGAAAGGCTCTGGTGGGGGGTGACGTTGAGATTCATCTCATCTAATGACGCTTTATGAGCCTAAGTGGGCTCATAATTGCGGGGCGTGTCACGCACAGCGTGGCACTAATCCCTTAGTTTACAGCATTTGCCTTGTTCGCCTCTGGCGACAAGGGAGCGCAGCTCATAAAATGCCATAAACTAATCATTAGACCGCGTGCAAGTTAACGTATAACTTGCACATGCCAGTGCTTGAAGCACAAGCACTTGCATAAGGGCGGATTTTAATTGCGTTCCCAACGCAATGAAAATTGAGATGAATCACTGATATTCTTTTTAACAGATTTACACAGCAAATCCTAAAAGAATCAAAAGCGTTAACTTTTAATAAGTTAACGTCAAATCTCTCCTCTCTTGATGTCCGAAGTGTAACATACCTTTTATTAGGTCAATCCTTTTTTTTCTGAAGAAGAAAATAAAGGACGCGTTTAGCGCCGCAAGAGCGGTTGACAGAATAAGCACAGCGCCAAGGTATGTTGAAGTGGACATGTGGTTGGGAGTTTTTCCCCCACGAAATCCTTATTCAAAGGAGCAAATCATGACTCAAGAAGAGTTTGTGACAATTACTATGGCAACAGCCGAAAAACTAGGTTTGAAACTTTCAGACATCAGTGGCACTTCAGGAGTTGAGCCAGTGGCATCGACTACTACTGTAGTTGAAAGTCCAGTGGTGACAACTGAAATACCTGTTGTGCAGGTGGGGGTTGTTCAACCAATTAAGAAGACACAATCGGAAATAATTGGTGAGAACATCGAAATTCTCCAGTCGTCATTACCAATGGCCTCTGACAACAAGCCTAAAGTGACTATGGCAACACCATACTTTTGGGCGATTAAGTCAGCCGATGGGAAGACTTTCAGTGAGAAAGGTGTTTATCACCTAGCACACTGTAAGTGGTCAACTGGTACTGACGCTAGGAACGCGCATAAAGACCTTGAGTCTTTAAGGGGTTCACTCAAGTCAGTCCAGAAGGCTGGGAAGGCTGACCCGACCAAAAAAGCGACATTCAGGATTGGAGCCAAAATTGGATAACCTTCAGTTGAATGAACAAATAGCCCCTGACGCACTTGCGTCAGGGGTTGGTCTTCCAGACCAATCTAACACATCAAACTTTGTTGTGTTAGACGTGAATGAACTTGATTCACTTAATGATGAAGTGAAACAAGCCAGATTAGATAGAGCATGCTTCGTGCAGGCTGTATCTGATATGGAAGCTGAAGGTTTAGATGTTACAATGTTTCGAAAAGGAACATTGGGGCATCTATTAGATTAATCGTGACAGTTGATGTAAAGAAACATAAACGATTAATCGTTCTTGCGTGGCTGGGCATTGCCCTGTCACGTAAGAAGTTAAAGGAGTTAGGGATTAAACCCTAACTCCTTTTTTTATGATAGTCGCTTTAAGTGCGCCTATCATAACTTTTTTTGTTTACTTTTTAAAGATAAAAAGTAATAATCCATTTTTTTCCAGCGTAAAAAAAGTGGATTGGGCTTGTTCCAAGCCCTGGTCCTTTGATACTCAAAGGACCTAACGAAGCGTACGCTGGCGCTTCGTTTAAGGATATTTTTTTTTAAAAAATATCCTAAGGCGTGATGCCTTCTCTATTAAAAAAGGACCTGCCGAGCCAGGTCCTGGGCTACGCCCCTAGTTTTTAATAGAGAATTTTTATAATGCGCGTCTAGCGCGCATTAGAAAAACCCCTTGTAAACCTTCGCATAAGACCACGAGTGGTCATAACGCAAAAAGAAGACAAGAGTACACAAGTAATAAAGACGCAATTTTATTTTATTATGCCTGAACTAAATTACCCCCAGTTTGTGTGTTAAAAGGGGGGTAAAATTTATTAAGTAGCCGACTTCCCTTTAACTTCCCCCAGGGCAGCGCAAGGAAATTGCGTAGCAGCGTGCAGCGTACGTTAGGCCAGGCCCGTAATTTGTGCATCTTTTGGCTTGGTTATCATATGCTAATTGTGAACATCTTGTGCAAAGAACAGAATGATTTAGGTATAATAAATAGAGAATAGTGAAAGGAACACTATGGGACTAAATACAACCATGTTAACAATGTATAAATTCAGGGAATGATTGTGCACCTGCGCATATATATTCCTTTCTTTCTTTTTCTTCTCTAAGAATTAGAGAAGAAGAAAAAGAAAGAAAGGAAATAACCAAATGGTTTTAATTCTTAACAATAATATAAACAACAAAGTAATACTTACTCGTGATGAGTACGATGCTCTTAGGTTACAACTAGGAGTGGCTAGACAAACTAAACAGGACTTAAAGGAAGCAGCTCACGATACAGTTGAGTTGTCTCGTGCGATTGGTAATGACGACAAGGCATCCTACATTGGTAGTGCCGAAGAAGTAATGACTTACAATGACCCACAAGATGTGCTTCAGTTTGCCGAAGCCTACGACAGTGTAACGCAAAACGGAAAGATAATTGCAAGAGACACTGATAAATACAACCAAGACGTTGATTACGATCAATTAGACCGAGATACTCAGTCTGATGATGGTGATTCACGTTACTATCACTTGAAAGGGGGTAGTTATGAATAAACATGAAAAGGTTTGGATAAAAAATCCAAGCAGTTTTGAGATGGACGTTCAGAACACTGCTGTAAAAAGAGCGTTCTTTGTCCCGACAGAGTTAGCCAATCCACATCTTAGCGATATTAGGTGGATTGAACTTGCTAAAGCAAAAGGCGTTATTAAAGCAGCGTCACCAAAAACAATAGATGGCCACGAGAAAAGAACCATCAAAGTATGGAAAACCTTCAGGAGTGGCACTGAAACCATAGAAAACCTTGTATATAAAGGGGGAAAACATGTTTAAGGAACTTGACAATAAAAACGTTCCAGAAATAGGTAATAGCACAAGAATTGCACTTGCTAGTGATATATCGGAATGGATTCTTGAAGAATACGGACCTCACATAAAGGAAGAAGACTTAATTGAAGAGAGTCCTGATTCTACTGTTGAAAATCCAATGACACGATATACAGAAAAAGGTCAGGAACTTTTCGAGAGCATCTACTCAGAAATAGAAACAAGAATATTAAGATACTTTAAGGAGGTGTCATAATGGGACAATATTTTATGCCCGTAAACTACGATAAAAAACAATTCTTACACCCACATAAATTTGGTGAAGGCTTAAAAGCGACTGAATTTATAGGTGGCAGGGGAACTATGTCAGCATTAGGATTTTTACTAGCGTCTCCACTAAGTGAAAGTGGGGACTTTTCTATGCCTGATGATATGCAAATGCCTTACGATAGTGAGCAACTAGCAGGTTCATGGGCTGGAGATAGGATAGAGATACTAGGAGATTATCATGACGAAAATCGCGCCAAAGGGCGTTTCTATTCGTGTATCATTCAGGAACTAGAGGGGTGGGAAGATATAAGCATACTTATGTGGAACATTGTAGAAGCTAACTCATGGGGAGAATGGAAACCACCTTTAGAGGACAGGAGATATTGGGAGGAAAAGGAACAGAAAAAGCCTGATACAACTCCTCATATAGAAACCGATGAGGAATATGCAAAGAGAGTTGCTGCAATAGACAGTCCCGATACTCCTGACATTAAAACCATTAGAGAAACAAATAGCGAAAATTGGAGAACATGACTACATTTATAAGAAAATACAAAGTAACTATGCAACCCATAGAAATACAAGTAGAAATACCAGTAGAGGTAGATAAGAGAGAAGGGTATGGCGATTGTGAGGAACAAAAATGTTCAGTATGTTTTTTTGAATATTCAGAAGAAGCAAGACAGGAATTTATAGATAATATAGATGACCATATAGAAAGCGCAAATATAGTTGTGGTGGCAGATGTAGACGGAGAACTTAAAGATGAACATGGAGAAGGTCTAATAGACAATCCAGTAGAAATAAACAGGATTTTAAAAGGAGAAGACTAGTGCGAATACCTACTCCTTCTCTTTTTTCTTCAATGGAACATTGAAGAAGAAAAAAGAGAAGGGTAGGGTAAAGAAATCCAAATTTTTAGTCACGAAAGGGGGTGATATTCATGGCTAATATCTCAATGAGCAGATTTGAGAAAAGGTCTATTGTTATTCCTAAACTTAGAGCGTTAGGTTTAGAAATAGACGAAAAGACTTCTTGGTACGAAGTTGTAAAAATATGTGAAGGTAACGATATAGATGTTAATTCACTATTAAAACATCCTGTACCACAAGCAACAGTAGTTGCGCCAAAACCCAAACCAATGGGTTTTCAGCAAGTAAGCACACCTACTCCAGTAGTAGAACCTGTTATTGCTGAGGACGCTGAAGTTGAACCTGAAAATCAGGAACAACACCAGGTCCAGGAAAATAACAACAGCGACAATTCTAGTCCTGTTGATGATGAAGAATATCTTGTTTAGATTTACAAGATATGTTAAACTTGAACAATAAAGGAGAATCATATGCCAAATCTAGGGCAAAAGGTTCAGGCATTAGCGAATAATGGCTTGGAACTCATCAAAAAGATGGAAACAGAGCCACTATTAATACCTGACTTTACACAGACAACTCAGTATAAAGCAATCAAGGAAGAGTTCCAAGATGCTGTTTACGAAGGTCACAAACTATACAATAAATAAATTAAATTCAAAAGGAGAATCATATGGCACATATGAAACTTAAGCCTGTGAGTGAAAGGCGACACAGAAATCACTTCACTCAAGAGGGAGAACAACTCATAGAATATATGAAAATTGTCCACCCTTATCCCGTTATATTGCTAGGACCTGCTGGCACAGGTAAAACACAAGTAGTTGAGCAATATATACGAAGAAACCAACACTCTTCTGAGCATATAGGATGCCATCCAGGATTAGACATAATTGACGTAATCGGTGGTTGGCAATTAAAAGGTGACGAAGGGGGGAGTCCTAAGACAAGTTGGACTGACGGTCCTTACACAAGGGCTGCACGAAACGGCTCAATCATACTTATGGATGAGATTACAAGATTGAATCAGCAACACATAGGTAGACTTATGGGTTCACTTGATGAAACCAGACTACTTACTCTTACAGAGAATGGCGCTGAGACTATAAAAGTTCATCCGAACTTCCAAATGATAGCGACTGCAAACCCACCAGCTGCAGGATATAACGTAGTGAATCTTGATGAGGCTTTGAAATCAAGAGCGATGATTTACAAGTATATTTCAGCGCCACTATGTGATGAACGAGCAACATTATCAGACATATTGGGTGGAGACGAGGCCTACACAGGTGCTTTCTTGAATTGGGCTGATGACATGAGGAAAGACCCAAGTACTGCAATCTCAACAAGAGACTTGTGTTACTTAGCAAAAATGGTAGGTAGAGGATTTGATGCAGTAGATGCCATCACAATCAACCTAAGAGATAAAATTGCTGAGGACAAGAGATCAATTCTTATGACTTCAGCATCAGCACACTTTGAGGTGTAAGCATGAAAATATGGAAAAAACCAAAAGACGAGAATCGAGACCACAAGAATTTCTTACAACATCTTGCAGGTAACAAACAGCTTTCGTTTGATACGTTTGATGTAGAGGAAGGAACAGGTAAGTTTGATTCGAGTATTGAGGCAGAAAATAATAGTTGGCTCACAATCAAGAAGCCTAAGGGGAGGATTCCGTTTAACGCTAACTTGCTTACAGCAGGTCAGGTTAAGTTTTCCAATCTAAGGGTTTCCAGTATTGCTAGGGACAAACTAGAACAGTCTGTGGGATCAGTATATGGGAGCGTGAAAGTTTATGATGCTATTTACAGCATGCTTGAAACAAAAAGATGCGCGAACAGGGCATCTGCTCACTTTCACAGACCCAAGATACTACGAGAACACTTAAAAGAAGTGGAAAACGCAAGCAACGAGTTTGGCTACAGAACAACTGTTGGGGTTCATCAGTACAACGTTAAGTGGAATGAGTTGCGAGGTTGGTTATATGGCTTTTTAGATGAATCAGATGTTTCTGACCCAATCATAGAGTCCATCATAAAACAACACGGACAGGTTCTAAGTAACTCTTTCATGAGCATGAACCCTACGACTAGCATACTTGCGGCTTTGGAAGTAGCATCGAGTTTTCAGATGCATCAGATTGAAGATTACGGAAAGCAATCCAATAACCCTAGTGGTGTTCCTAACTCTACTACTGACGAGCAAAAACAGGAAATGGCTGAGGAATTGACAGAGGATGTAAAAAATGCTGTTGTAGAGGAGATTAAAGACCATACAAATTCTACCGAGAGGATTCAGGCAGGACTTGAGCCTATCCCTGAAGACATTACGTTTGACGACTTGGTTAACGATCAAGTAGATAATCAAGAAGCAATCAAGAAGGCGAAAGAGAGTCGTGCAGAGCGTTGTGGAGCCGTTTTTGTGGATGACATGCATACTATGGATTGGACTCCAAGCCTAGACGCTAGCAGTATTCAACTAGATTCTGCTTACGACATTAACTCAAAACTGCTTGGGAATACAGGTCACAGACTTATTAGAAACTCTTGGAGGCTTCCTATTTTAGGAGACCCCAATGTGTTTAAAAAGAACCCGATTACAAGTGCTGAGTTAATTACGTTGGTAGACTTGTCAGGTTCAATGGGGAAGATTGATAGTGATTACTCTAGGCTTAGAAAGGCAGCTGACGTTGTTACTGCAATCCAAAAGAGATTTGGGGACTCTAAAGCGTTTGGGTTCACGAATCCTGGATCAAAGCGTTTTAAAAAGTACGATGAACTTGCAGATAAAGAGGATGAAAACGGAAACTTCATGTACATGGATCGCCATAGGAGAAAGTGGGCGTGGGAGTGCGATAAGGATTATGAGAAGTTCAAAAATAACGCAAGTCCTCTTGGGGGTCCTGGTTCTAGGATTCCAACAGAGGAGGAACTAAAAGAATTTGAGTCTGTAACAGAAGAATATGCAAAAGACTTAGAAGAACAACGTGAGGCTAGGAGAAACGTAAACTCAGCGTTATATCCTATCATTCCGTCTAGGTTTCCTGATGTAAAGGGTGGTAGCACTCCGTTATGTGGCGCCATGAAGGGTCTCGAGGACATGTTTCAGCTACATAATGCAAGAGTTTTGATTATCACTGATGGCGATGCAAACAGTTGTCATAGTGGTGATGCAGATGATTGTGTTAGAACAAGAGCCGAGTTGTGGAGAAACAGAGGGGTTAGATTTGCGAGCCTCATAATAAATAGCAGGTATGACATCGGTTCTCTTCCCACCGACCTTTCGGTTCATATAGATCACTATAACGGGGTTACATCACAACACATAAACCAAGTATTCAACTTCTTAAGGGGGTAATTATGGAAGATGAAATGATGAATAAAGTAGGAAGGGTATTGCTTGAATCAACAATGACCTTTTCAAAAGCAATGGTTCGAGGAAAAGGCAAGCAACCTTCTGTGGTCATGATGATGGCTGATAAGGATAAACTTTTCGAGACAGTCGGAAAAGAACCACATGGTCACAATGACTTCTTTGATGACCTTGAAAAAGAGTTCGGGGTAAGGCCAAAAGACCTGCCTTATCCCGTTCTTGCCCCGTTGCCACCTAAGGTGTCAAATTGGGGAGATTTTCTTCGCATGGCTCTTAATGACACGAAGTCATTAATGTATGCAGTCATGTCAGAAGCATTTGGTGCAAAGTTGGAGGTATACAGGGAGGCTAAAGGCGAGTTCTTTAACATCCACCCTGATAATCTTCAGGACTATTCACTAATACAAATGGGGTGTAAAGGCAAAGACTTAATGTCTTATGCGGCTCCCATAAACCTAAACATAATAGACCGAGACGGAAATCTTGGTAGAAAAGTGGGCGACTTTAAGCATTATCTTTATAAAGATGTTACGTTGCCAACAGACTGGTAAAGGAGGAACTATGCCAGGACAACCTAAATACTGTGAGGAATGCAAGGGTTACGGGAACTTGTATGAGCAGAAAATCGTAAGATACGGAGACAAACGTATCAAAGAAAATACCCCCGTAGAAGCAATAGAATGTGTTCCTTGCAAGGGCACAGGAATGATAACACTACAAACCGAAAAGGTTTCTGTGTTTGATGTTCAGGATCAAGCGGACAACATTATCACCGAGACTAAGGAAGATGATGCCGTAAAAGAACTGGAGGAGGCTGAGGTGGAAGTTGTAGAGGGTAAGGCAGTAACTGACGAGGAAATGCAAGAGGAAAATGATGCGTTAACAGAGGAAGAAAAGGAATCAATTTCTTCCGAAGATGACGAGGAAGTAGTGTTTGAATCTAAACACGTTGAAATGGAAGAGGGGGATATGCCACTATGAGTGAGGACGAACTAATTGGTATCGCAGAGGATCAAGAATCTGCGATACCCATGACAACAAGTCAGCAAGTAGAGGAGTTCATGGTGTTAGACGCGATGGCCAAGATGTTGGCATCGAAAGCCAGGGCCTTAAAGCAAAACATACAGCAAGGTATGTCGGGAAGTGAGGACGAACTAACAGGCATGACTGTCGGAGACTTTGAGTTACGATTAAAACCCCAAAGTGTTGACTGGAATGCTGACATAATACAAACTATAACAACGATAGATGGAGTAAGCGAACAGGATAAAACTGAACTCTTCCACCCACCTGTGAAAAAGGCTAATGGGGTTAAACTCAATAGCATCAAGGTTAAGTATGGGGGTACTGTAGCCAAGAGAATAGAACAGGCTAGGGAAGAAAGAGGCGTGTCCTTAACAATTTCTACCAATCGTGTAATACAAGACAAAATAGCCAAAGAGGCTATTAAAAGATTAAAAGGAGAAAATCATGAGTAATGATCTACCGATGTCGTATAACGACATGAAAGGAATTGCAAAAGACTTTGTTAAATCAGGTCTTTTCGCACAATTCAGAAATCCTGAACAAGCGTTAGTTACAATAATGGCTGGACGTGAGTTTGGGTTAGGACCTTTTGAAGCAATCACAAGTATGTATGTAGTACAAGGAAAACCTTCGTTTTACTCACATAAATTTGCTGACATGATAAAAAGGTCTGGGAAATATGACTACAAGGTCGAAGAACACACTGATAAATTGTGTTCAATAGACTTTCTGGAACAACAAGTAAGACGTTCTAGTGTAGGTGGCGAGGAAATCTCTTGGAAAAAAATAGGTAACTCAACATTTACACTTGAAGATGCAGAAAAGGCTGACTTACTTAAAAACCCGAACTTTAAGAAATACCCAAGAAACATGCTTTATGCAAGAGCCATGACTAATGGCGCTAAATGGTATTGTCCTGATGCGTTTCATGGAACTGGTGCATACGAACCATCTGAATTAGGTGCAGTCGTAGAGTGGGCAGAGGACGGTACGCAAACTGTTGTGAGTGCACCTGAACCTGAGGGTGTGTACGAAGAAACTCCAAAGAAGGCATATAAGGCTAATGGTCTGCCTAATTTTGCTGAGGCAGCTACACAACCAACTGGCGATTCTATCCCAACTAACAAGGAAGGGGGCAAGTTAATCACTGATGCCATTGAATTGACTGTTGCTAGTTGCATTGAAAAGCAAACTAAATCAGGGGAAATGATGGGAGAAATTACGTTCCTAGAGGCACTTTCGGTTCAAGGCGTAGAAGTTAGGTGGCCCGAATATTCAGTTTCATACTGGGTATATCAGGAAAAAGCCGATGATTACAGGGCGCTAGAGGAAGGCGACAAGGTGTTGGTAAAGTTAAGTTTTGAAAGCAAACAGTCAGGTGACAAAGTTTTTAATTACCAAAACTGTGAATTAATTGCAAAACTTGAAGAAGATTCTCTAAAAGAGCAATTACAAGAAACACAAGAAGAAACCCAATCCGATACGGAAGTACAGCAACAAGAAATGCTGTAAGTCTGATGAGTTCTACGTGCGTGCAAGCGCACGTAGAACGTATAGTACTTAAGGTCTTTACGTTTTATTCTTAGAACGTAGGACGTATATAAAAAAAGGAGAAAGAATGAGCGAAGAACACTACATAGTAGATTTTGGTTCAAGTTATATCAATAAAAGTGATTATTGGAAGATAGAAAATGGCGAGTACAAAGGTGGATGGCATCAATGGATTAAAGATAATCCACCTGAACTAGATCAGGTATTAACTAAAGATGGAGAATATCCAGAACAGGAGAAAGAATGAGCGAATTTAAACCCTTGTTTGACAAGGAAGACCCTAGAGCCGATCCTAATAGGGATTTTACTAAGCCTGTGCTACCCATAAAAAGGTTAGCAAAAGGTTATAGCCTTCAAGAGGTTATGGCAGAGGAACGCATTACAGACCCTCAAATAAGGGTCAGAAACTATTACAAGCAAGGATTGCAGTTACCATTAACCGAACCTTGTTGTTGCGATGGAACTTTATGGCTAAAGCCTACAGTAGATGGAAAAGTGTTTCATCATAGTCATCCTGACGGCCAAGTTGTTATAGCGTGTAGTTGCTATGCAGCTGAACAACAAGGCAAGACCCACGATTATCTTTGGGCAAATTCAGGTTTGAGTCGATCAGATGCTTTACCGAAGTTGTCTGAATTTAAGCCTGAATTATCTGAGGATGCAGAATATGCCAAGAATAAAGTCATAAGTTGGATGGACAAAGGCGCAGAACCATGGCTTGTGTTAGTAGGTCCTCCAGGATTAGGCAAAACACACCTGGCAAAAGGCGCGACTGCCAGTCTTGTAGGCATGGGCAATCCTGTGATTTACGCAACAGTACGAGATATTCTCAATAAAAGCAGGACTTGGATTAGCACTAAAGAAAATGAAAAATGGATAAAGTATCTTGAAAATTTGGAAAATATACAGTATCTTGTGTTAGACGACTTAGGGCAGGAGTATGCTACTGATTGGAGTAGACAAGTCTTGTTCGACATAATAGATACACGTTATGAAACCAAAAACCCCACTCTTATTACCACAAATATTAATCAATCTGATTGGGCTCAATATTTGGGAAGTGCATGTGCTGACAGACTACAAGATCATGCTCTTGCAAAAACTGTGATAATGAAAGGGAAGAGCGTAAGGAGAAACGCAACAAGATAATGGATAGACAAACTTGGAAAAAATGGGAACGCTGGTGGGTGGCTACGCTTGGTGGCGACAGAGTTAATGCAAAACGCAATCCTGTAACAGGAAGGCACTCAGGAGATACGCCTGACGTAGAGACAATTAAGTTTGCAGTTGAGGTTAAAGCAGGTAAAGTTGTGAGTTCACGAACTCTAAAAGCAGTGGATCAGGCGCTAAAAGCAGGCAGGTCTACAGGTAAAATACCTATAGTTGCTCAAACACACAAGGTAAACAATAATAATGCAGTTCACTTAGTTACAATGGACTTAGAGACATTCTTGGACTTAACTACACCAATACGTAAAGAAGAAATGCGCATAAAGAAAAGTTTGGAATCAACTAGAGATGTTCCGATATAAATCATTCCGAAAAGCATAAAATCAAACTGTCCTCGTTGACACAGGACACATTCTAAAATAAAATCTAAGCAGAATCATAGTTCATGATTCTCCTTTGAATATTAAGGACGCACGTTAATTTCGTGCGTCCTTTTTTTTTGCTTGTTCAATAAGCAACCTAAGTGCGTAAGTTGCCTGCGCAGGTACGACCCCGTTTCCGAGTACTCTAAGCCTGTCAAGTCTGTGTAACCCCGCGGCCACCCCATTAGCCATTCCACGAACATTGGGTTCAGGCGTAGTTTTTTCCACTGCGGGCGCGTAATGCGGGTAAGTACGGAGTATTTGTTTCCACGCGCTGGCGCCTGGTCCTGGGGGAAAAACTGGAAATTCAGCTGCCTCTGAAGAGCTGCATCTTCTGCCAGGGGATTTTTTACTGTTTTTTTCTTTGCCCACGCGCTTGGGTGCATTTGCGGTAGCACCTGCTCGCGCAGATTTGCAGGCGTGTTTCTGCCCTTGCGAGTTGTCTGAAATTGTTTTTTGATCGCCTTGATGGATCTTGCAGCTATCCCATCCAAAGTGTTTGGGGTCATCCATTGAATCATCATCTCTACTGAGTGATCCCGCAGCTTGTATTTGCTGTTCGAACCTTCGGTCATTTTCTTCACCCCACCTTCGCCATCGGAAGCCGCGGCTGTACGCCAAGATGAAGACACGCTCCCTTCTGTGATTTGCGCCCACGCTTGCGGCCTTGACGCTTCCCCACTCAGCATCGTACCCCATTTGGGAAAGGTCTCCGAGTATGGTATCAATTCCATGTCCAGTAATGAGACCTGGAACGTTTTCCAGGAAGATGCCCCAGGGTCGAATGCTGCGAATGATGCTGCTGATGTCATCCCAGAGCCACCTTTCATCTTTTTCGCCTGCGCGACTCCCCGCAACCGACCATGGCTGGCATGGGAATCCGCCAATGACCCAATCCACTTTTCCACGCCAGCGTTTGCTGTCGAAGGTTCGGGAATCTGACCAAACAGGCGCGTCATCCAAGTGCCCTTGTTTGATTGCTTGCGCCAGTACTGCGACTGATGCGATGTCTCTCTCAATGTAACAGACTGTTCTAGCTGCTGGTATAGCCATTTTGAATCCAATGTCGAGGCCGCCTCCGCCTGCGTACAAGGATAATACGTTTTCGGTATGTGTAACCACATTCATTCCTCCTTATAGGAGTATTGTCGCAGCTACAGGCTAAATAGTAAAGGAAAACTGGTAGAACTTTTTACGCTTGTTGGTTTTTTTCTTACACTTAGGACACTTTTCCCACGAGTCCTCAAAACCTGTTTTTAAAACTGTAAAGAATTTTTCTTGGCAGTCGTCATTTTTACAAATGTAATCATACGCGGGCATTAGTCTGGCTGCCTTGCTACCTCTGCCATAAGGATTTCCAAATTTCCAGTAACATTCCAACTGGCAGATAAAACAGTAGAACTTACAGTTAGAGCCTTCGTAAGCAAGCTAGAATCTCCACCAATACGATTGAACTCAATAACAAGTTCTCCAATATTTAATTTCTTTAAATCACAAGTTCCACCACTAGATACGATATTATCCAGTATCATTGTATTAACTCTAGTAACTGATGTAGTAAGACTATCTAAAGGTGCAATCCAAAGTCGGTCATAAGTACCACCAGAAGTTTCTAGCAAATCACTCATGTAGTTTCCACCACTTACTCTTAAATTAGGTTGCGTGCTTGTAGCACTTTGATATATAGACAATCCGTCTGCTTGGTTGTCCTTAATGGTTATCTTGTTTGCATTTATATTCTCCAAATTTAAGGTCTTGCAACTGTTTCTGGAGAAGGTCAGCTTACCAATTTCTATCCTCGTGTTGTTCCCGTCTATTAATATTGCCTCGGTCTTGCCTGATGGTAGGGCAGAAGGTTGTCCATTACTTGCAAATGACGTTCCTAGGTTTACGTTAGATATACTTACTTCTTCGATTGGTGTAGAATTAAGGATCACCCTAAGGGTGTTGTCTGGTCCGTCTTTTCTGAACGCCATTTCTCTTTCTAAATCCTCGTTAGGTAGGTTTGATGGTGCAAGATATATACCTGCATCCCCATTTGAGAAACTTCTTTCTTGTATAACTTCTGCTACTCCAACTGCTGTACCTGTAGCACCTGCACCTACTAGCAGCGTAATTGCAAGTTGAGGACTTAGGCCAAAGCTACGAAGCAAAGAATATGGAGATTTCATTACATTAAAGAATTTTCTCCACTTAGCTGACTCACCATTTAGATATTCAATCTTTTCAAATAACCAATCCCTAAACTCTACAAGTTCTCTATATATAGTTATCGGAGAATACAATAATGCCCTCGGAGAAGCCTTAATTCCCTCATATAACGCTTTTATGCTCCTAATGTGTATGGAGTACCCAAATACTATTAAACTTGCAGATAAGCCAATGCTATACCAATAATATAATTGTACGAACTCCAGGTACTCTATAACCAAAGAGTAACCAACAACGAAGTATCTTGTTTCAATAGGGGATATAGTCCACCATAGGTTAACTGGATTAATAAGAGTAATAGCAAGGCCTAGTGAACCTGCTACAACAAAGAGAAAAGTAAAGATTGCTAGGATATAACTTCCTATTTTCCTGAATGGTATATGTACCTTAGGTAACTTCATCTTGCGTTTATTTCTCCTATTATTATCATACCTGCTAAACACAAGCCGAGTAAAAAGGTAGAAACATATAGTTTCTTTTTAGTCTTTTTTCTTAAATCTACTTCTTTACGTTTCTTACTCATCTTATAGCTGAGTCAAGAGCATCTAGTGTTTTTTCTATGTACTGAAGTTTAGTAGATGTGACATCAAGTAATCCTCTAAGTTCAATAATACCAGTTGCACCTGAATTATCCTTGACTTCTTCTACTTGGGCTTGGAGAGTTTCAATGTCTTGTTGCATTGTGGCTATATTAGTTTGCAAAGTAACATAAGTACCTATGATTGCTACTAATGTGGTTAATACGAATAATACTGAGCCGAATGTGATATTGTATTTAGTTTTACCTACTTGTACTTCCATTATTCATCTTCTAAAATTTTCATTCCTAGAGCTATAATTCCTCCAATAGTTGCTGTACTAACTTCAGGTATACCCTGATATAGTCCTACGACTGCTAATGTACCTAGAACTATTATAGCCAAGAATATTTGTGGTCTAAACTTACCCATTATTTCTTTGAGCCGTTACCTGACAGTATTCCTAATCCATTTTTACCTGCTAGTGACAACCACTCTTGAGGACTAACGTGTCCATCTTCAAGAATATCAGCGAATAGTTTACCTATTCTTTCCAGTTCTTCCTTTTCATCTACATTTTTAAGTGTAGATAGAAAGAACTTAACGATGTTCTTGTAAGGTTGTGGTATTAATGGCATTAGTGATGTAAATAGTTTCATAATCATTTCTTCCTCTTACTAGGCTTTCTCTTTTTTACTTTGATTTTCTTCGCCTTGTACGGCTTTCCCATTGGCATTGCATTCTCCTTCGCAGTTGCATTGGTTTCTAATGAGAGCTAAGTTTTGCAACTCAAGCTCTGCTATTCTTTGATTTCTAACTTGTATTAAGGTTAGTAAATCTTGTTTAGTTTGTTCTTCAGTAGTCATATATCCTCCTATAATTCTACTTCTATTGCTTCAGCACCAGCTTCTGCATATTTTTCATTTACTGTATCTACTACATCTGTAAGTATTGTATATGTTCCGTCAATATAAGTTATACAATCTGCATAATATTTTTTTGGTAAAGTAACATCATTTATAATTTCATGAGTGTCAGATGTTGTATCCATGACATGAGTTCTAATACCATCTGTACCAATAAATATTAAATATCCAGCATCAAAGTCAGCCGACTGTGCAAAAAATGTAATTGTATTATCTGATTTTCTTCTTATTATTGTAGCCATTAACTTATTGTTGAATCTCCTGCATCTATACCTGCCATATATGTTTTTCCGTCATTAGTTCCACCGTATATCATATATGAAATTAAGTTTACATTTCCAAATGTACCTGAAGCATCATCTGTTCTAATACTTCCAGTATCCCAAGGAGCACCACTTGCTGTAAATACATCAGTAGGACTGCTTGATATTGTATACGCAGAACCATCGAAATCTATAACATGGAACTTTTTATTAGATCCTGTTGCTGAAGCTGAACTATTTCCGTGCATTATAATTCTTTGCCTTTGGTGGCTATATATTAAACCAGCACCAGAATAGTTGCTGTAATTGGCAGGACTAATGATTAAATCATCAATTTCTACAGTATTGTTCATAGTTGTACCACTAGTGCTTGCAAATGTTACAGTAGTTCCTGAAACAGACAGGTTACCAATATAAAGGTTGTCATGTGTAGCATTACCTGCTGTTGATCCTTCATATCTATATATGAAATGAAATTTGTCATGTTCTGTGTCATAAATCATAGCGCTTCCACCATGAGGGGTAATATTTAAATAACTATCACTTAAATCATAACTGGCTTCAGAACCTAAAGAAGGGCTACCAGAAGAATGGGAAATAGTTCTTCCTTTCAAAGTGCTTCCGTCAGGGTATATAACAACACTTTTTTCTGCATCTGGACTATAAGCAATACCATAGTAATTATTATCAGTATCATCAAATTCAAGACCAGAACTTACTGTTAAACTGCAAGCACTAGCATCATCTATATAAACTGTTTTTACATAGTTATCATTACCATCGCTTTTATCTTCGTATAGTACGTCTACAACTCCATCATGGTCTTGTATTTCTGAAAGATTTTGACGTGATATTGCATGCCCTGAAGAAGAATGGAAAATCTCTGCTGTAGTGCCAGTTGTATCAACACCTCTGCTTGCGTTCAATTCAAATGCTGTTGCATATACACCACCAGTACCACTATACGGTGAATATGGGTCACTTTGAGTTACGATTAATCTATCATTTATTTTATCATAATGACAACCTGTAGCTGTTACTCCAGTATGACTGCTATTAACTACAATTTTGTCACCAAATGTAATTGTTGTTCCCGATACAGTTCCAATCATAATTGTAGCTCTAGTACTGTTACCATTATCACTAAAAGAAAGAATAAATTGGTCAGTATCAGGGTCAAAAGCAAGTGATGTACCTTCAGACCTATTGGTATTAAATCCAGTACCACCATCTATTGCACTATCACTTGTATCCTGAGTAGTAAATGCAACGTATTCAGCGTCTGTAGAACCAGTAAACTCCTGTGCATTGATTTTAGCCAAGTTTGCATCAGTAATACCATTTACATCTGTAATACTTGCTATTGCTATTCCATTTAATTTTGTTACTTCGTTAGCCATTATGCGTGTTCTATAACATCAAGGCTTGGCATAAACAATACGCTTGTAGTTGATAATGCTACACCTACTCGTTGTAAAAAATCTCCTGATCCAGGTACTGTATGAGATACTGCTCCATCGTCAGACACATACAATTCTTCACCTCTAGTTAAACTTAAACCTGCGTTTACATACACACCATAAATTAAAATATTTATTTCAGCAGAACCATCTCCGTCTGCTAACGCTACACCTACTGCTGGCATTGTAGTTTCTGCATCTTTATCTGCTCTTTCATACTGACCATCTGCCTTTAAGTAAAGCGCATCTCCTGATTCAACATTTGATGTTGCTACTCCTTTTATAACTATTCCTGTACCTTTGTCATCTGTGTCTGGTGTTACATCACTAAAAATAACCATACCTTCATCACCAAGTGTTATTGATTTATCATCACTTAGTGTTAAATCACCTGCAAGAGTTAAAGAACCATCTGCTAACGTCATTAAATCTGTATCGCTAGTGTGACCAATAGTTGTACCATTTGTAATTACATTATCAACAGTAAGAGTCGTTAATGTTCCAAGACTTGTTATGTTAGGTTGAGTTGCTTGAGTTGTTGCTGTATTTGGTGCTAAACCTGCAATGGTTGCTACTGTATCAGCTTGACCTGTCAATGCACCTATGAACCCAGTAGCAGTTATTTTTCCTGTACTAGGATTGTAAGTTAAAGTACCATCTGATTCTAAGCCTAAGTTACCACCATCAACATCTCCACCAGCAGTAAATATAATTGCATTATCTTCATTCGTAGATTCGTTGTCTGTAATAGTTACTGTAGTTGCAAGAGTTGCTGTGTCAGCATTACCAGTTACAGCACCTGTTAACGCTCCAGCAAATGCTGTTGCCGTTAATGTTCCACTACTAGGGTTATATGTAAGATTGCCATCCATTTCTAATCCTACGTTACCAGTAGAACTTGTAGCCCCTTCAACAAAAGTAACTAAGTTTTCTTCATTTGTGCTTTCGTTATCTGTTACTAACACATGCGATGAGTTAGTTGCATCAGGAGCTGCTGCCCAAGCAATGTCTGTACCATCTGATGTCAATACATAGTTTGCAGAACCTTTTGCTAATGCAGTAGGATTGCCACTTGCATTACCATATATAATGCTACCTCTAGTTAATCCTGCCATTTTTGCAAGAGTAACTTGGTCATCGGCTATATGAGCAGTATCAATCGAACCTGCTGCGTAATGCTCACTATCGATTGCATCATCAGCAATATGGGCATTATCTATCGAGCCATCAGCATAGTGTTCGCTGTCAATAGCATCATCTGCTATATGGGCGTTGTCTATTGATCCGTCTGTGTAATGTTCACTATCTATAGCGTCATCGGCTATCTTTGCTCCTGTAATCGCATCTGCTGCTATATAAGTAGAAGCTATGGCAGTTCCTTGCCAAGTACCAGTTGAAATAGTACCAACTCCTGTTATGTTAGTCTGACTTGCAGTTGAAAGAGTACCTGCTATACTTCCACCTGAAACATTTATACCTGCACTAAATACAGGTATCTGGTTCATTGTCACAACTCCATCACTAGCAATAGCTATTGAATCTGTGTCTGAGGTATGGCCTATGTTTGTCCCATTAATGATTATGTTGTCTACAGTAAGGGTAGTTAATGTACCTAAAGATGTAATATTAGTTTGAGCTGCTGTAGACAATGTTCCTACAAATGCCGTAGATGTAATAGATGTAGCTCCTGTTACAACACCAGCATCTACGTTAATTGTGCTGTCAAGAACAATCGCAGACCCTGATGCAGGGTTTAAATTAAGTGCTCCTGCTGAGGTAAGAGTCAATGCTCCAGCACTTGTAGACCAAGTTGCTGCTGCAGCTGATGTAATAGTTAATGCTCCAGCAGATGTAGCCAATGTTCCAGCATCTGTAAGGGTGATATCACCTTCTAAAAATAAATCCTGCCAAGCTGCCGATGATGAACCTAAGTCATAAGAATCATCAGAAGCTGGTATTAAATGTCCTGTTGGTGTCCAAGTAGTGTCCCAAACTGGAAGTCCACCTGTAACTGTAAGCACAGCACCTGTGCTACCTATTCCTAATTTTGATAGCTGGTCTGCTGAACTTGCGTAAACTAAATCTCCAGTTGCCTGACTATCAAATTTATGTGCTTCTACATGCTCCCACTCTGCTTGTGTAAGCTGGGTGCCTACTGTTTTATGTATAAATTCATTTGACATTAGCTTGTTTTCACCTCCGTGAGTTCTAGGTATAATCTCCTAGTTTGGTCAAGTTGTACATTTCTTGTCGATTGTATACGAGATTTGATTAACTCATCTCGATATCGCATACTAACGTAATGACTTGAGCCATCAAGATCAGTATAAAGTATAAGTGGTTCTTTTCTCAAGGTCTCCAGGTTGTTAAGGTCAGCTGTTCGTAGAGTTTGATTCCTAACTCTCCTCATTGCCAAACTACGTTTATCGCTTAATTTCGCCACAACTCCCCACCTTCTAAACTCAATAGGGTTCCACATAGAATGAAATACAAAACCTGTAATGATTGGTGAACTTGAAGCATCATTAGTGGTAAATGCTAATTTAAATCTAATACGTTTAAAGTTAAGCTGAATACTTGAAGTTATAGTTGTAGAAGCTGATGTTGCTTTACCATCAGAACCAAACACAGTCCAACCTGAGGTATCATCATCGGTGTCGTCATCAGTCTTATAATAAACAGTTACATATTTATTTGAATCTAAATTTTTTCCAGTTATATTTATTTTTACTGCGCTTTTTTGAACATCTGGAAAGTTAAAGTTAACCCAGGATGTATAAAAGGCTCCAGATAAACTGTGTTCAGATAAAGAGTTAAGAGCAGGGTTTTCGTTTCTTATAGGCATTCTAAGCCTGATTGCTCTTAAACTTGTGTCGTTTGATATTGCAGCCAAATCATCTTCGATCTTATTTCCTAGCACAAACAAACTCGTTCTTACTGCGTCTGTACCTTTAAATTTACCCATGGATGTAATCTCAGATACATCAAAGTTAGATATAGAATGAGCTACTGTTTCAGGATTATCAGTTGCTGATTCACGTTGAGTTCTTACTCCCAATAACTTTACAGCTTTAGATTTTCCAGCTCCTGCAAATGTAAAAGGGAAAGTATAACCAAACCCTGCATCTCCTTCTAAGTCATCAGCTAAAGCTACAAATAAATTGTTTCTATCTTGAGTTACTGCTGTAACTCTACCTCCATACCCTCGTATACCTGCTGCTTTAAATAAATAAGACAAGTCTTCCCAGTTTTTTGCTCCATCAAAGAATCCGTCAGATATAGACCAAAAAGATTGATCTCCTCCAGATGCAAACAAACTTCCTGCTCTACCTATAGATGCCTTAAAGTTATTTGAATCTGGGAAAAAGTTTGCTTCAGGTTGCAGGTCTCTGAATTTTTGAGTTGATCTATCATAAGAAAACAACCCGTCTTCACGGCCTACATATAAAATATCATTAGCAGACGTAAGGCTAGTTATATCCCTGTCTGAATCACCTACAGTTATTTCAGAACCCCAGTTAGCAGTATCGCTTGGATCAGTTGTTACATTAACTGTGTTAGCTCTATTTTTAAATAAAGCATAATTTCCACTAGCATTTCTTGCTCTTTCAAAATATGTAGCAAACCTATTATTGCCTGTATTAGTACTAGGTACTGCCCATGTAGTTCCATCTGTGCTTCTGTAATATACCTGACTTGTCCCGAACCCTATATACAAAGCTCCATCAAAACTAATCATATCTGTAATATTGTAAGCAGCATCAGCATAAACTACATGCCAATATTCGCTAGAATCATCCCATTTATATACACACCTACCTGCTGCAGCATACACATTACCACCAAATTCTTGAGGAGTTGTCCATGTTGTGCCACCAGAAGGAGTTACATTAATGTCATCTATAAAAAATACATCCTCATCAGCACTTCCAGTTAGAGTAAAGGTAAGACTTGTTGCACCAGAATCAATAGTTTTGGTTGCATATACTGCTTCCCAATCACTAGCTGCAGCACTTGTAGAACTTGTACCTGTAGTAGTGCCTGCACTATCTGTAATCTTAGCTGTAATAGTCCCTGAACCACTTGACCTTCTTACAAAAGCAGAAAATGTAACTTCTCTGCTTCTTAACACACTTACAGTTCCTCCGTAAGCCTGACTAACTGTACCAGCGCTTGAACCAAGGGTAGCCTTTAAACTATAGCTTCCAGTACGAACTGTTGTGGATTCTATAGCTACAGTAACACTACTTCCTGTCCAATCTGTTACAGTCCCATCTTCTAAAGAACCATTTTTTAATATAACTCCAACATCATCCTCTTTGTAACCCATTACTAACTCACCTTTAAACATGCCTAACACCTTGTCAGAGTAGGCGTAACGACTTTTAGCAGCATTAGCTGTACTTGCGTCATCAAAACGCTCTAATAGAGATTGTCCAAATCCCCTATGAAACGTGTCCTGGTCCAATACAAGGCCTAAGTCAGGGGATTGCTGTTGATAGTTTGCTGCATCAGATGCCTGGTTAGGTGGGGCAGGGGATATATGTTCTAATGCGTACCCTCCGCCTTCTTCGGTTCTGTCTAAACTAAGTAATACTTCGTTGCTACTTCCGTCAGTTTTTGTTATTTTGACATCGTAATTTGCAGGCATTATATAACTCCATAGCTACTTATGTTCCCAGCTGGCAATAAATTCTTTTTTAATGAAGGCGCTGTCATCTCGCCTTTACCATTCTGCGTCTTGTTTCTGTAATGAGTTATTTGTCTTAATATAGCATTCTGGTCTTCAGCAGAAGTCTGATCTAACTCTCCCTCAAAAAAAGTCAAAGCCGCATAATCTATCAAAAGGTTGACACGATGTGGCTCAAGGGTAATTGTATCTGCACCACTTGTTAATGTTTCTAAAGCACCACAACCTACTATATGTAAATTGTAATGAGATGGCGGAGCAGTTAAGAAAGCTAAGTTATCTCCTTCTTCTGTCCAATCAAATATAACTGATTCGTACCCTTTAGGTGTTTCACTCGAACCAGAGGTAAGGATAGCTTCGTCTGCATATACAGTATATATAGCGCTGTTGCTTGCAAAGGTGAGACCCACCTTTATCGTGCTTCCTACGTTTGAGGAAGTTGCTGATACTGTTAATCTTTCCCATCCACCGCCTGAATGAGCAGTACCTGATGTAGCTGTATCCGAATCTATTTGTATTATTGGCGATACAAGGCTTGCGTATTTTGAATATACCCATATTGAAAAGTTTAACTCTTCTGATTCATAATTAGTAGGGTCGGTTGCAGATAATGTAAAAGTTCCTGTGCTGGTTGCAGCACACGTTAGTTTTGCTGATCTTTGACCCCTGTATACCATAAAGTTGTTTGGAGACGTTGTATCAGCCTCTACTGCAGCCGTAATGTTAGCTGTGTCAGTCCAATCAGTTAATGCACTCGAACTTTCTTCAAAATCACAATTCTGGTCATTAATAACATTTTCTGAGAATGTTTTAGATTCTATCTTAGGCACCAAGTACACCTGGCGTACATAACCAGGCTCTATTGAGCTAGGCCTTGCATACCTTGCTTGCCCTGGGGCTATTGTATGAGACCTATCATCTACTCTTTTAAATAAAGCAGGGAATGATTGATCGGCTGCATCATTAAGTGAATCTCTTAATTGGTCAGGATCATATCTGTAAATTTCAAATGTAGTTCCTGTACTACTATCTCCAGTCAAATCAGTTCCTGTAAGTGTAATTGTTCCACTACTTCCTGTGTAATCAGATATAAGCCTAACTTCGTTTAAATTATTACCACTTGTAATTTTTAAAAAAGAATCATTAAGAACATCATCATCTGTAAAACCTATATCTCTAAGCTCTGTAGAAATTACTACAGTTAATGATCCTGTTCCTCCAACAGCAGTTGTTGTACTAAAAGAACCTATGTATGAACCTATTCTTCTTCCAAATTTAGGAAGTATTGCAGATAAAGTAGTAGTAGTTGCCATTATAAAGGAACCTCCTCGGTCTTGCCTGTTTGGGCATCAACCCTTATTTTAAGAGGCCTTGTTAAGCCACTTTTATCTGTTTTCATGAATAGTATTTCCTGAGCTATTATTTCTCCAGTCTTTGGATCAGTAATTGAATAAGTATTTAACACTGGCATTCTTCCTGCCATCTTTTGCTGTGCCATCTGCACTCTATGTTCTTCTATAGTAGAACCATTACCATCTTCTCTGTGCCTTCTTGCTTCTTCGTAAACTCTATCTCCAGCTTTAGTATCGTCGGAGTGTTTAGCTGCAAGTTCACCTGCAATTTGGGCGTGTGACTCTTTATCACCATACCCAATCTTGCCTTCAGGTATAACCATTTTCAGTCTTCTGCCCTTTTTAGTGACAGTATGTTCTGAAACTGATATCTCAGGTTCTTCTTTAAATATATTGTTTACGTTGGCTTTAGTATATTTACCCATAAGCCTATTACGCTGCCGTATTTATAATAACGCCATGTATTCCAGTATTGGCAGTACCATAAGATACATTTATAACTGAGTCTGTACTTGTAGCTTCAACCATTTTAATCATATCTAAAGCATCTCTGCCATAAACAGTCATGGTGTCACCAGCACTAACTAGCACACCTACAGCAGTTGCTGGGTCTGTGCCATCTATTCTATATCTTAATGCTGCTGTTTCTACTTTTACAGTTGCAAAGTTTACGTCAGCAGGTACTGTTAGTGCTCTTACTGTAGCATCAACAGTTAATTTTTCATGTCCAAATGCCATGTATTTCTCCTATTCAAGCAGGAGAGGAAATGAAAGGCTTATTAAACCTTAGTCAACAATCAATGTACTAAAGCCTCTCCTGCTATAAACTATTCGGTTTTTATGCGTCTGATCCAGCTATACCGATCCAACCATTAGTAGCTCCTGTCCATGTAAGGATAGCAGTTTCATTTTGTGTTGGAGTACAGATAGTACCAGTCGTTGATGATCCGTTCCAGCCTCTAACAGTGATTACTTCAGATGCATCAGCAGTATTACTGATAATAAATGAAGCACCATGCATGTCAACGTATCTGTCTGTTCCGTAAGTACCAGTTCCTTCAGAGTTTGAATCTGTAGTTTGGTTTCTTAGGTCAGGCAAATCAACGTTTCTAGCACTTCCTCCTGGGTCAAGAAACTGGTGCTTTGCATCAGTTACTGCCAAAGTTTTAGTGCCAGAGAGAGTTTCAGCTGCAGACGAGTCATATTTGTTACCCATCGTATTACTCATAACTTTTATTCTCCTATTTTAGGTAGTTTAATTTTTTCAGATTTATTTGGTTTCTCCGTTTCCATCTTGGGGAGCTGCTCTTTGATTTGCGAGCTCTGAGATACTTCAACCTTTGCAGGGAGCTTCATCAGTCCGCCTTTATCAAGATACCCAACGATGCTTTCTGGAAACATTCGTGCTCTGGTTCTATCCATTCTGACTTGTTTCCCATTAAGGGACTTAGCAGGTAGATATATGTAAGCCATAGTAGGGTCGTCAGTCCACTCAGGTTCAGGAAGATCAGTTAGGTTATTATCCTTAAGATGTTTCTCAAGGGTTTTATTCCAACGATTTTCAAACTTGAGTTCTTTCACAATGGTATT
>Ga0080013_1000832_pt1 | contig 42494 bp, 87 predicted proteins | sample ETNvirenome_6_85_FD_69236 | JGI IMG/M metagenome (GOLD analysis project Ga0080013, IMG submission 69236) | Marine viral communities from the Pacific Ocean - ETNP_6_85 (SPADES assembly) (version 2) | ecosystem: Environmental > Aquatic > Marine > Oceanic | place: Pacific Ocean | collected 2013-06-19 | reverse complement strand
GCTGGCTGACCGCGTTGACTCTGGCGAAGAGCTGCCGGACGGCGAGTATGAAGAGGGTCATGTGACCCTGCCAAAGGCGGTGCTATAAACACTCGGGGATCGTTTAACGGCAGGACCCCAGACTCTGAATCTGGTAATGAAGGTTCGAATCCTTCTCCCCGAACCACGGACCGGTAATTCAATTGGTAGAAGGCTGGACTTTTAATCCAGAAGTTGTAGGTTCAAGTCCTACTCGGTTCACCAAACATGGTTGCGTAACTCAATTGGAAGAGTGCTCGCCTGTCTAGCGAGAAGTTGAGGGTTCAAGTCCCTTCGTGACCGCCAAATATTAAGTAAGCACGTAACCGAGGCATAATAAGATGCGTGCTGAACAAAGGAGCAAGTAACGTTCGCGGCAAAGCAGTAGTGCGCGCTTGTCTTATTGGTGACGCTACTCTCGATAAGTGAACGCTCCGGAACATTCATTCGATTTTTGACAATTTAATAGACACTAGTGTAAAGTCTGGAAGTCGTAGTGGCGTCCAGTGGGGTCCGGAAAATATCCAAACAGGATGCGCGGGCATTGTTTCAAGCGAGGTGGGGCTTGGGGCTTCTTTTCGGAGGATTGGCTAGAGTGGGAATGCATCCGCCTCGAAAGCGGTAGTCTGGGTGATGAATCCAGCGGGGGTTCGATCCCCTCATCCTCCGCTGATATTGTCCCGTAGCTCAGTTGGTAGAGCGCTCGGCTGATAACCGAGAGGGCCTTTGGCAAACGCTGGTTCAAATCCAGCCGGGACAACTTAACTGGGAAGTTTTAGGTTCAAGCTCATATGTAGTAACATGAGTGAATGTGAGACGTGCAGTAGTGAACACACGGGTGAGTATGGTAGTGGACGATTTTGTACGGTAAAATGTGCACGATCTTTTGCTACAAAGTGCAATAGGCAAAAAATTTCTGACAAAGTCAGAATGACGTTGACTAAACAGTTTCGAACCTCTGTTTGTCCAAAGTGCGCAGCCCTATTCAAGCACCGTCGCAACAAAAAATATTGCTCAAGAACATGCGCAGTAAGCGCACAATGGGATAACCCACTCTTTCGTGCTAGACAAAAGGCTGCTGCGTTTAAGCGTGCAAAATTACGCTACGCAGCTGGTGATACAACGATAGGCTGGCAAACACGTAGTAACTGTAAGCCTTCATACCCAGAATCAATAGCAATTGATGCGCTGAATAAATTGGGCGTAAAGTATGAACGTGAATTTCGAGTTGGCCGATATTTCGTTGACTTTGTTGTGCATGAGCAAAAATTAGCTATTGAAATAGATGGGCAGCAACACTTGCTGCCTGAACGTCAAGCAATAGACCAACGAAAAGACACGCTTCTTGCAAAGAAAGGTTGGACGGTTGTCCGGATTCAATATCCAGACGAAAATATTAAAGCTAGATTAAGCGACTTATTCACGTGAATCGTCCCACCAAACATTTATCCTGACCACTTATTTCAGGAATGGTATAATTACAAAGCAAATGGAATGAGGTCAGAATATGATAGTAGGTTACTTTGTCGGGGCTGCTCTATCGGCAGCCATGATTGTCCGTGCGAATCGAGTCACGGGTCAGAACTACGCTTATCTTACCGTTGCCACGCTCGCGTGGCCGGCATGGTTGGCACTGTACGGCCTGTCTGATACGCACTAAGCAGTAGGGGCGTGGTATTAATTGGAAACACATCGGACTCCAAATCCGAAGTTCTGGATTCGAGTCCTAGTGCCCCTGCCAAACACTACGCTTCTCAAGCAATTCAGGTGAATGCGCCCGGTTGAAGCCCGGGAGAACGCGGTTCGATACCGCGGGGGAGCACCAAGGAAAACGATGCAAATACTCTGTGAAGGTGGGATAGTTTTTTACGACTCGGAGGAAAACCCTCAAGCGAACTGGAAAGTTCTTAGTCGTGCGACTATCGCCTTCATGGTGCAGAGCGTGGGTAAGTTTCGTGTTATCAAGGATCGACAACGGTATCTGGCCGTGGATTCAATTGTGAACGTGGAACTAGTAAACGACATGGTTCAAGAGTATCTAGACTTCAGCAACTCGACAGCCAGTTTAGCTGACCTGCTCACAGACGGAAAAGGGCTTTCATTCTTGGGAGCTTCTGTGAGAGGTGACGAGGAGGCTTAAGCATAGTGGTAATGCAGCGGCTTGGAAAGTCGTTCGGTCTTCGGGCCGCGTGGGTTCGATCCCCCTCAGCCTCCGCCATATTTGACGAACCACAAGACCGATGGTATAATAAAGGTCGGAGGAAATGTATGCAAGGGATTACCGGCGTTCTTACATTGTCGCGCCCGCTGACCGACGACGAGTATTACTACCTCGGCGCGTTGGCGATCAATAAGCGGATGCGGCGGAAGCGCCCACTTGTGCAGATGATGATCGATCAAGGTGAGCTAGACGATCCACACCGGAATGAGGTGAACCTCCCGCTGGGAATGGACGGCTGCTTTTTCGTCGGCAACAAGGGCGAACACTTCGATGAGTTTGATGCTTCGGTCTTTAACAAGGAGGCTCCACCACGTGGGTGTCCTGGCTCGTGGGTGTCGTGGGTGCCTAACCCCAACAACCGCTCGCAGATGATCTTGTCTGGCAAGAAGGAGCAGCATGCCGGTAGATGGGCCAAATTCCTTGTCACAAAGCTTCTCAGTAAGCACTGGGGTATTTCGGCAAATGGTGTGGTGACCTATAGCCAGGTAAATAAAGGTTTAATCAACACACAGCTGACCATCATCAAAGGATCAACGGTCATCATCACAGGAGAACGGAAGCGTGTCACACCAGCCGACCAATTCAGGTAGTGGAAAGGCGTTTGTCGCCCACCTCCACGCAGCTCCTGAACTCTTCGATGATGAACGGTTCGCCCGTATCAGCGATAACTACGCACTCACCTGCCTCGACATGTTCGACGTAAGTGAGCTGCTTGACAGATACGTCATGCATTTTACAGCGGTAAAGAATAGTAGACATGCCATTCTATTTACGCCGAGGCAAGACGATGCAACAGAACATGTCCCGGTAGTTCAACGGCTAGAACGCTAGGTTCTCATTCTAGTAACCGGAGTTCGATTCTCCGTCGGGATACCAACAGTGTGTAGAACATACGATTAGTAACGATAAGATGTAGCTTAAGCAAAGCAACGAGCATTAAACTCGTGGTTGTGGGTTCAAGTCCCACCTCGTAGGTGAACATGCATTGGACCGGTAGCTTAGTCTGGTAGAGCAGGGGGCTCTTAATCCCAAGGTCGAAGGTTCAAATCCTTCTCGGTTCACCAAAATTTTAAGATGGGTGAGTAGCTCAGCTGGTTAGAGCGGCAGGTTGTTAACCTGCGGGTCCTCGGTTCAAGTCCGAGCTTGCCCTCCAAATAAGGGGAGAGAATGGAAATAGTATTGACAATATTCGCCGTGGTCGTCGGCTGGGCACTCGTGCTTGGCGGATTGTCATATAAGCTTGGTGGGAATTTTCACAAGTTTGGTCGAGACGACACTGAAGAATAAACATTGTAGGGTACTCTAGTCTGGTAAGGGGCCACGCTGTTAACGTGAGAGCCGCAGGTTCGAATCCTGCCCCTACAGCCAACAAACAAAAGGTAGACGATGAGAACATTTCAAATGATAGCGATGGGTTGGCTCACAGTAGCTGCCGTTACGCTGATTGCAACAACGGCGCCGGCTCGTTTGTGGCTGGATATTCCTATCGCTGTTGTATTTGTCTGGTCTTTGTGGAAGCACAAAGGTTTTGCACGTTATCATTGGGATAAAGAATAGCTACGCCTCCATGGCCCAACTGGATAGGGCACCGGATTACGAATCCGGAGGTTGTTGGTTCGAGTCCAACTGGGGGTACCACGCCTCTGTAACTCAGTGGACTAGAGTGCCGGTCTTCGAAACCGGTGGTCGTTGGTTCGAATCCAACCAGGGGTACCAAATACGGCGGTGTAAAGATCTAAGGCAGGGTCTCCGGTCTGTAAAACCGGCATGCGAGAGCATTCGAGTGGGTTCAATTCCCTCCATCGCCACCACGCCCCATCCACGGCGGGCATAAGCTTGGTCATTATGTGAAACATCGGCAAAGATGGCTGTAGTAACCTGCTGTCGATTAGTAACACAGGCTAATGTTGGGTTCGAATCCTCAGAAGATACTTGTTTGAGCATAGCGCTCTGCACGAATAAGTTGGGCATCATATATAAAATATAGTGCGGGATAGAGCAGTCAGGTCAGCTCGTCGGTTTCATAAGCCGGAGGTCGGTGGTTCAAATCCACCTCCCGCGACCATTCATGCCAGTGTAGCTTAGAGGTCGAAAGCAAGGGGCTCATATCCTCTGATCGGTGGTTCGAATCCACCCACTGGAACCATGCCATTCAGGCATACACGCCGGGTTAGCTCAAAGTTGGTGCAGTATAAGGATTAGGGTAGCTCCCTTTTCTAAGTCTGTGACACTAGTTAAAAGCCTATTCATGGACAGGACTGTCGGCACTTGCGAAGTGAATAAAGTTAGTAGGCTGATGGTTAGAGCACTCGGCTTCATCACCGAGAGGTTGGCGGTTCGATTCCCTCACCTGGCACCAAACAATAAATAGAGACAAGCTTGCCGGGATGGCGGAATAGGTAGACGCGCCAGACTTAAAATCTGTTGTCCTTCGGGGCGTGCGGGTTCGAACCCCGCTCTCGGTACTAATCGAACTTTGGCACATGCGTAGTAGTATGAGAGTTCGAAATGAAGTGTAAATTTTGTGACTGTAAAATAAAGTCAAAGTGTAGCTATATTGCGCATTTACGTCGAGCGCATAATAAACGCCAAGATCGCCTAGTGGACGATGGCACTGGATTTGTAACCCAGTAGAGAAATCTCATCGTGAGTTCGAATCTCACTCTTGGCTCCACAATCAATTTGACCATCAATTCCATTTATGGTATAATGTATGTATACACCGGAGGAATGATGGACCCTACCAAAACTGCAGACGACATTGTACATGGAGCTACGTTTCAGTTTTACCCAGGGCAACGGCTTGAGCAATACACCGACCCTGAGGGCACGTTTGTTTACGTGCACCGGTCGAACTTCGGTGCTAAAGGCGCATTGGATGATACCGTGCTGATGTTCATCGGCACACGGCGCATTGACGAAAGCTCCCTCCCGGTCAGCTCCGGTAAAACCGTAGTACGAACATCCAAAAAGGGCTTCGGTGTACAGACTCGCAAGCGCCGAGTGTACAATAACCGGCGACGTAACTTCATGCGGCGGAAGCCAGCCTTCATTCTCAAGGGCAAGCTAGTCTTCGTGGAAGGCTGGGATATGCTTTTTCCTTGTCCTGACCAGGGCAGCATTTATAAAGAGGAAGAATGAAACTACCGGGCCGGTAGCTCAGTTGGTAGAGCACGCGGCTCATAACCGCATGGTCCCAGGTTCGAGTCCTGGTCGGCCCACATTAACACAACAAATTGACGGTGAGCATGATGCAGCTTAACGAACAACAGCTCTACGAGTACATGCTCAAGCTGCAAGAGGTCAAAGCTCAGCTTCTCAAAGAAGCAGAGGCATTTGAGTGGCAGGCACGCTTCAGGCGTGTACGTGCAATGAAAATTCAAGATGAGCTAGAAAAAGCTCGTTTGTTTATCAACCCTCCAGATGGAGCAATGGTGAAAATATCATGACAATCGGCATTATTCTCGGGTGTATAATCGCCCTTTTCTTCGCTCTCGTTTACGAAAGCCCGTTCTTGGCTGTACTACCCATTGCGGGTGTTGTTTATGCAGTCGGAGCGGCAACAGTCGGCGCTGCAATCATGGCAAACCCATGGATTGCCGTTGGCATTGTCGCTGGGTACATCACCGCTGGTTCACTCGGTGCACTGTTCCTTATGTGGCCGGCGTATATCCGAAAGACAGTGCGTCGTTATAAGAAGTCGCGCCAGTACCAGAATGGTTACAAGTACACACTGCCGAAGGCAAGCACGAATAAGAAGCGAATTGGTTCATGGGTGACCTACTGGCCAATGCACATTCTCGTCTGGTTCGCTGATGACCCGATCCGTGCACTCATCAACCGTATCATTTACCACTCACGCCACGTCTTCACTGGCGTCGCCGTGAAAACCGCCAAGCGTGCCTTGGCAAGTGAAGGGATCGAGGACTGGAAAGAGGAAGATATCCAGCTCTAAGCTCTAGAGGACAATACACGAAGTGCGATTCAATAAATACATGAAGCTTCGTAACCACTATGACGGAAAGAATCTGTCGTGGTGGCTTACTTACAATCTTGGTCTCCGTGACGCAAAGTACGTCGCAACCGAAAAACTCCATGGTGCAAACTTCAGTGTTTGGGTGTTCCCCGACGGCGAAGTTCGTGCTGGCAAGCGTTCCAGCTTCCTTGGTGACGATGCCAAGTTCTACCGCTGGAAAGAAGCAATGGAAGAAGAAGCATTCCTAGAATGGCTTGAGGAAGCAAAAGACCACGCAAAGGATCGTGTTTCTCCTCTTGTTTACTATGGCGAGCTTTTTGGCGGCGGCGTTCAGAAAGAAGTAGATTACGGTCCGCATCAGCGTGTGCGCTTCTTCGATATCTACGACCCTAAACGTGATGAGTATTGGGCCCCGGCGGATGTGTATGCTGCAATCCCCGAGAACATGCGCGTCCCGCACGTAGGATTCTATAATGGTATTGATGCAGCACTGGCATGTGGCGATGCATTCCCCACACTGCTTAATCCCACACCGGGGAATGTGTGTGAGGGCGTAGTCGTTCGGCCTTGGAACAAGACGTACCAGACCGAAGTCGGTGAGCGTTTCGCGATCAAGAAAAAGAACGACAAGTTCAAAGAAAAGGCAAAGGTTCCAAAGACTCACAAGGTGCCTAAGGAAATTCCTCATGAGGTCCTTGCGGCTCTGGATCTAATCACACCCTATATCACTCCTCAGCGTCTCTCCAACGTGATCTCGCATCACGGTGAGCCAACTGGTATGGAGCAGTTCGGGCAGTATCTTAAGCTGTTCGTGTGTGATGTAAGGGACGAGGCACTCCTCGAGAATCCTCACGCAGAAGACGGCCTGGACAAGAAAGGTCGTGGAACCGTGTGGAAAACCGTAGGCGGGCATTGCTCAGCAGTCCTCCGTGCTCATATAATTAATCGATAGGGGGGTGTAAAACTTCCCTGGGTAATTCGGAAATCCCAGGGGAGCCCTCTATGGCTCCCAAATGGGCGAGTAGCTCAGTGGTTAGAGCAACCGGCTTATACCCGGTATAGAGGCTGATTACCTCGAGGTCGTGGGTTCGAGTCCCACTTCGCCTACCAAACACATTGCCAGAGTGCGGTATACTTATAGGCTTAAGGAGCGATAAGTGAATACTAAAAACACCTGCAGCTTCGTTGCATTCAATCTTTTTTCCTTTCTCAGCTTCGTGCTGATGTCAGCGAACATTCCGCTTGGCTTTGCTGCCTTGGGCGTCACAGCCCTCTTCGGAATGCGCTATTTTCCATTCCCGCCCAGGCAAAGAAAAATCATCCGATAGTTCAATATCACATGACATGTAATTCTGTGTGTGGTATAATTACACCTAGGTTGCACGCAGTTTAGTGCAAGATCATTAATTACGTGCAGGAGAGGATCATGGCACAACCTGCACATGTTGGGGACAAATGATACCTACATATGAACAGTGCATGGCAGAAGCTCACGCTCGACGTGTTACGTACCGCGTGTCTGATTGCGGAAACTTCTGCATCTTCAACTACGCTCCCATGGTGGAGATTAAGAAGTGGTGGAACGACATCAACATCTGGTGCCGTGGTCTAATCTTCGATCTCAACGATACGTCGACTCCTGTTGCGGTTCCGTTCAAGAAGTTCTGGAACGTCGGGCAGAAGCCTGAGACACAGCCGGAAGTGCTAGCGCTGCTTGGTATGCCGGTGGCTGTACAGGATAAGTTGGATGGGTCGTTGGGCATTGTGTTCTGGGATCGCCATGCTAACCGTCCTCGTGTTTCAACGCGTGGATCGTTGGAATCCAACCAGTCCAAGTGGGCGACCAAGTGGTTGAACGAGCAACCGGCAAGCACGATAAACCTGCTGCGACAAGAGTTGCGTGACAACGGTATGACTCTTCTAGCGGAGATCATTTACCCGTCCAACCGAATCGTCGTTCGCTACGAGTATTCGGGCATGGTCGTACTCGATTGGGTGCACAACGCGACTGGTGTAACCAGTACGTCAGCACAGTCGGTGCAGATTGTTCCGGACAACTTCCGGCCTGCAGCGATTTATCCCATTCAGTCGATCACACACTTCCTTGAGCGGGCACAGAACCTGCCGGGAATGGTCGAGGGGTTCGTGATGACATATCGCGACGGCCTGAAGGTGAAGATCAAGGGTCAGGAATACATTCGGCTCCACCGGATTCGGTTTGACCTGACTCCTCGACGAGTGTACGAGCTTCTCACGGACTACACAGATATCGGTGAAATTCAGCCCACGCTGGACACGTTGCTGACGGCAGTCCCTGATGAGTTCGCGGATCCAGTCCGCCGCGTGGCAACCACACTGGCTGATCGATACAACGCTGCACGAGAGAGTGTCGCTTGGCACGCTGAGACTGCCCGACAAGAGGGCCGTGGTGAGCGCAAGCGCATGGCGCTCTATGGAAAAGACAACCTTCCTAAGGAGCTGTTGGGCGCGTTCTTTGCTGACCTCGACGGTGATCTCGAAAAGTCTGCGAAGTTGACCTGGCGCGGTGTGGATTATACTGACCAGATCATTTGATCGTGATATAATAGATTCACACCAAGAGAGGTTTCATGGATCGCAATCACCCCCTCCCAGTTGGCGTAGCGGTGCGTTATCGCAATCGTATTCACCGCATTGGTCTCAACAACGTCGACCTTCTGTCACTTCGCTGTGGTGAATCGGCGTGGCGTCGAGATCTCGTATCCCAGCATGAAAACTGTAAGCCATGTGAGAAGTGTCATGACGAAACACATGTCCCGTGGTATATTACAGAAGGTCTAGTGAAACCGGAGAATGCAAATGAGTGATGACGTACGTGACTACTTCGAGGAGTTCGATTATGCCTTGGAGTGGGATGAGACACCGCTCGGCCATATAACTGGTCGTGTGTGGGAGGCCGAGGTCGAGGGCGCCGGCTTGTATGTCGTGAAGCGCATCCACGGTACGACCGTTGAAGGGCATTTCGAGCCTGACCCGAACAGTTTCTTGCCGGCGTCACGATCCAAGACATTCAACTTCTGGATCGAGGGCGCGGACCACTACAAGAAAGACAAAGAGCAAGGCTGGATCAAAGCCGAAGACGCTGAGCATGTGTGTCGCCTTTGGTGCGAGCAGCATGCAATGGATAACAAGCTTATCGAGGACGTCCGGCCGAAAAAGAGCAGACCGATCGTCGACCCTGATGAGCTAGAAGCTGCACGGCAGAAACTAGCCAAGCAGCTGGGGATCAATCTCGATGATCCCGCCGAATAAAGCACGTTACTGGATGTCATTCGTGGCGTCGGGTTGCGCCCTCACTGCTGGGCTCGTGACGTTCCTGGCTGCATCTATTCCTGGCGGCATCCTGTGGCTGGTCGTTTCTGGGCTTTTCGCCTTGAATGCCCACCTCAGCAAGCCAAGTCCTTAGGATTCAAAATAGTTTGGACGAACGGTTTTGTCCATGGTATAATGATTCCACACCAAGGGGTAACCAATCCCCGCACAACCACAATGGAGAAAATAAATGAAGACTGATTACGCAAACGCCCCCACCCCCACGCTGTTCCACCTGTTCCTGACGGGCACCGAGGGTCACGAGGCCATCGACTGCAAGCGCTACACTCGCCAGATCTGTGAGGCTCTCACGGCCACCGTCGGTCGCACCGTTCGCTTCAAGACCTCCGAGCGCGCCGGCCAGCGCATCGAGGACGGCGCGGTCGTCAACGTCCCTGGCTACAACGTGTTCGGCGTCTGCTCCGATGAGGGCCAGACCTACGCCGAGGACAAGCGTTCGCTCATGAACGACTGGTGGACCCCCGCCGGTTTCGCCCAGGTCGGCACCAACCGCGTCCAGAAGCAGAAGGCTCACAGCCCCGGCTTCCAGGTCGAGCTCGGTTCCGATGTCCAGGCGTTCGTCGAGAACACGCTGGGTCGTGATTTCGTCGAGCCCGCCATCTGGGGCGAGCGTGCTGTCAAGGCCGAGGCCCGCGAGGCCGCGGCGGCGGCGACTGCCGAGCGCAAGGAGAAGCGGGCTGCGGAGAAGGCTGCCAAGCTGCTTGCCGCTGCCAAGGCTGCCCAGGCCAAGGCGGACGCCGCCCAGGCGCCGGCCGAGACCGAGGAGCCCGTGGCGCAGGCTGCGTAACCCTCTGGGAGCCCACGGTGTGGCGAAAGCTACGAGTAGTCACACCGTGGGCCCTCCCTTCTTTTGATACACCTTCCTCTCGCCTGGTATAATCTAACCATGGCACAAACCAAAACTGGATATTTGTACGGCATTTGGCTCGAGCACACCAAGACTAAGAACGGTGTTAAAACTGGCTTCTTCGGTCGGGCGCGTCATGCTGGTGGTTCGTCACAATTCGTAAGTCCTAAGGTAACAGCTGAGGTCTTGTGGCCCACACAGGAAGAGGCGTACGAGCAGGCACGTCGTGCTCGCTGCTGTTCCAACGGCACCAAGTTCACAATGTACGAGTTCGCGTACGTGATGACCGACATCGGCGAGCTCAGGACTGCATTCTCCCCACGGTTGAGTGGATGTTAGGCGCCGCTATCGGCGCCGGTGCTGCGGTTGTATACGGTAACCTTATGGAGTGGTGCATTCACAAGCACATCCTCCATGGTAAACGCTTCGGGAAGAAGAAAGGCACGTTCTGGGCGTTCCATTGGGGCGATCACCACAAAACGTGCCGGAAGAATGGGAATCGTGATAGCTCCTACGATGAGCTCAGATTCACTTGGAATGAACTATTGGGCTTACTATTTGGAGGCCTTATACACCTACCTCTGGCCTTCCTATGGCCATCGTTTTACGTGGGGTTGGTCCTATACATGGCAGGATATTGGTACTTCCATCGAAAATCCCACGTTGATGTAGAGTGGGGAAAGCGCTGGATGCCCGGTCACTACTTCCACCACATGGGCCGAAACCAAGACACCAACTGGAATATCTTTTTACCGTTGTTCGACAAAATATTCGGGACCCGAACTCTTAAATAGAGTAGGGGCTGATTTCATGGACAAACTCGAACGTGTGTTGGATGATTTAGAGTGTTGCTACGACGCACACATTTGCGAGCAAACTTCTACGAAAGAGCGCTGGCAAGAAATGGAAAAACTAATGGACAAACAGGGTTTCTCACAGCAGGAACTGATTGATGGCTGGGCAAAGCGTGAAGAGGATCGAAAAAACCGGGAGGATACGAAGCCGTCTGGAGATGGCGCGTAGTATTGCCCTGAAGTCTGACCACCCTGACCATAAGCACGGCGCAGTTCTAGCCAAAGGCGGAAACATCCTCAGCGTTGCTTGCAACATGCTCGAATTCTCTCAGCACGCTGGACTCAATCGACCCTTTAACGACTATACCTCTGGCTCTCTCCACGCAGAGATCGCAGCCCTACGAGGTAAGAGCAAGACTGCCACACGTGGCGCAGTGATGTACGTTATTCGTTTGGGTGGGCAAGGAGCGAAAGAGCTCCGGCTGTCGGCGCCATGTGAGATGTGCCAAAACGCGATGCGTGCAGCAGGGATCAAGCGCGTTATTTATAGTGTAGACAACGACATCGTAGAATCAATGACATTGGGAGACGCATGAAGAAAAAGATCACAGGTTTCATTCGTACCGCGCTGGATGCTGCAACTAAGCAGTTCATGAAGAGCATGGCGAGAGGAGCAGCTGAAGACATTCAGGAGCAGGCGGCCCAGCCCACGGTGGTCGAGCCAGACCTCAAGGTGCGGCTGACTAGTGGCCATGAAGTCTTTCAGTACAATGTTGAGCAGTCACACCTTGTGCCCATGGTCATTGGGCTTAAGCAGAATGAGTTCGTCGAGAACTACGATATTCCGACGCAGTTCATTTCGTACATCGTCCGGACGCCGAATTACTGGCTGACCGTAGATCAGACAAACAAGTTCTACTACATCAGCCCAGCGATTCTGCCTCCGTTCTTTGCGTGTGCAGCTCTTCCCGAGGTGGACGTGCCCAGGGGTTAGTGGTATAATAAGAGTATGGAAATTATTTACTGCATCCTGTTCGTCGCTGCATGTATGCACGCCGAACTCACACACTTGGGGTTGAACCTTGCTTACGTTTTATCGGCTCGCTGAGCAAACCACTGATTCCCGTGCCGTTACTGCGATGTACGGCGTCACACCCACACATTCCGGTGTTACTTCGTTCGGGGAGACATGCCACCTCGGCACAACACCCAACGATGAAGTGTTCATCCTGGTGAGCAGGCCCAATGAGCTTGTTACCAGTGATACACGTCCGGATGGATGGCCGCCGAACATGATCTCTGGTGACGAGTGGACGTACGAGTCGGTTGAAGCGTTCAACGCTGAGCTTGCTGTCGGCGCTCTTGCAGATGATGAGTTCACCACTCCTACTGGTGCCACACTCTAGACGAGCCATTCGGTTCGTGGTATAATATAAACACCAACCACAACGAGGAAATAACATGATCTTCTCTGACGTACTTGACGCTATCGATTCGATGTCTCGCGGTGAGCTTAACACGATTGTTGACGGAATCCGTCAGCGCCGCGCGGTGTTGGAGCGTGCTGCGAAGGCCGCGTTCTACCCTGGCTGTCACATCCGGTTCGTGTCGACGAAGTACGGCAATACCGTGTATGCGACGGTGACCAAGGTCTGCAGCCGTAATCTCAAGGCGACGGCCACGGATGGTATGCGCTGGACGGTTAACCCGACCATGTGCACCAAGATCGCCGCTCTCCCCGGGTGGGCATAAACGCATAAACACTCCTGTGCACATTATTTATAATGTTGCATAAGGAGAAAACAATGCATACACTAGATCGTTTAGTCGCACGGATCCAAGAACGACATCCAGATTTTGAGATCAGATTCAAAGATGACCCGTTGCCGACTTGGTTGCGTCCTGTCTTCTGGTTTCAGAGTCTTATCACAAAAGGGTTTTGGGAGCGATATACCACGACAGTGGGATCGCACGTCTATTTCCCGAATCGAGAATTCTACGAGGCAGACAAGGCTCGCTCGTTTGAAATTCTAGCTCATGAATTTGTTCACATGCACGATAGTGCAGAGCTCGGCAAGGTGCAGTTTACACTTCGCTATCTGTTTCCTCAGGTGACGCTTGGAGTCTTCGGGCTTTTGGGTTTCCTTGGGCTAGCATGGCCGCCGCTGTTTGCGCTGTTTGCTCTGTTCTTAGCATTGGCTCCTTGGCCAGCACCTTGGCGGACAAAATACGAAAAGCGTGGATATAGGATGTCGATCCTCGCACGAACCATGATGGGTCAGCCAGTCAACGCGGAGCATATCGCGTCGCAGTTCACCGGCCGACAATATTACTGGATGAGCTGGGAAAAACAGGGTATAATGAAATGGGTTACGGAAGAGATCGCCGACGGCCGTGCCACTTTGGCAAACGTCAAGAGTCTCGACCGCCCGTACCGTGATGTACACGAAGTTTACTATCAGTTCATGAAGGGAAAGAAATGAGCAAGCCACTGCCAGTCGATTTCTACTACGTAGAGAACAGTTACCCGGGTCTGCAAAGTCGTTACGAGGTCGGGGTCATGCCCGGTCGCGGCGCCACTGATGCAATCGGCATGGCGAAAGCCCTGGACATTTCCCCGGGATCGAAGGGCATGGTATTTCATGCTCGGTTGGCGACCAACAAAGAGATCGTCACCTTCCTCGACAAGGCTAAGGGTCTCATTGCCCAGGCAAAAGGGCTCAAGGTCCTGATCCCGTACTTCGACGCACATTTTTCTTGACCAATACCAGCTCGTGTGTTATAATAAGAACACACCAACGGAGGAAGCATGGCCTGGAACAAACATCTGGACAATGCAGATTACAAGCGTGTCGCGCAGGCGATTGTCGATGAAGTAGAGTGGCTGGACGAGGACCTCGTTACAAAGGCATTCGCAATCACGACAGACCGCCTCGGCCATCAGGCCAATGAAGCAGAGTTGGGTGAAATTTGGACCCACGTCATCGGGCTGGATACGAAATATGCTATTCTCGTTGCTCCTGATACCGAGGACAGATACCTTGCGCTTGGAACCGAAGTCCAGTACGACGAGCCCGAGCCCGAGCACGGCTTCGAGAAACCCACCGAGCCTGATTGCGACACTGGTCAGTGAGGCTGACTCTGGCGCGGTCGCGCCACCAACCCGAACAGTAACAATCATACAAAAGACCGAGCAATCGTGGGAAGCCCGTATTACTACGGAGCATGACTTCGTTGTTATCAACTACACTGGCTATTCACGTTTTGAAGTGGAAGCCGACGCGGCGAAATTTGCCTGGTCAGAAAAATGAGTGTATAATAGAAACATGGTACAACACATCAAACGAGTAATTGTTGGAGACGTCCATGGCTGTCTCGAGGAACTCAACGAGCTCCTGGCAAAGCTAGACCTCAAGCCTGGGGATTGGCTTTGTTCAGCTGGTGATCTCATCAACAAAGGCCCACACTCGGCAGGTGTTGTTCAGACTTTCATGGCCCTGAAAGAAAAGGGCATTGATGTTGAGGCCGTCCTTGGCAACCATGAGTGGAAATTCCTGCGCTACATGTCTGGCCGTAAGGTCAAGGTTCGTGAGGAGTTTGAGGAGCTGAAGGCTGCATGCGAAGCTGATCCGGCGATGCATGAATTCCTGCTGGATTCCAAACTGTACGTGTCGATGTTCAACCGGGACCGCCCGCGGTTCCCTGGCATCGTTGTTCACGCAGGATTTCCACCGGACCTGAAGGCTCTTCCGCCGGCGTACACCGCACGCCAGATGCTGGAGATGAAATCGCGTGACCTGAAGGGTGCGAACCGGCTGACGTTTTGTCGCTTCGTGAATCCGGACGGTCACACCGTCATGCTCGGCAAGGAAAAAGATGAAGACGTGTTCTGGGCTGATGCCTACAGGGGTAAGTTCAAGCACGCTTTCTTCGGTCACCAGCCCTTCATGCCGGAAGGAAAGCCGTGGCCATCGCACATCATTGGTCGTGATTTTCCGGCTGCAACCGGGCTGGATCTCGGGTGCGTGTTTGGTGGTTACCTTTGTGCAGCCGTCATCGACATGTACAACACTGTTAGTTACGTAACCGTGCCTGCTAAGCAGAAGTACGCGAAACATTTCCGTGAGGAGTTTCCGCACTTGGCTGGCAAGCTCCCAACTATGTGAGGAAGACAATGAAAAAGTTCATGCAAGTTATCCGTGAGTTTCGTGAGAGTTGGTTCAATGCTCGTGGTGGTGTAGTTCTGGGTGGGCTAGCCATCGGCGTTGTTGCGTTGAGCGTGATTGCATCCAATGCGTTGTTTGGTGTGTTTCTGCTGTTCGCGGCGTCCGGCACGACAGCAGCGGGATTCGCCTTGCAGGGCGTGGCGCTGGCCAGTGCAAACCCGTTGAGCCCACATCAGTCGGAGTACACCAACAAGTGGCCCTTCGACGGCACGTCTGGCCATTTTACTTCTCCCCGCCCAACGTCCAACCCAACGGTCCAGCTTCGGTTCGGTCAGCTTGGTGCGATCATCGCCGCGGTAGGGTTGGTGTCTATCATGACATCGCCACTCGGTGTGGTGGTAGCATTTCTGGGCTCGGCTATGTGGGCAGCAGGTTCAGCAACACACCGCATCGTTCGACGCGGGGGCTATCCAACCTACTGGCCATTCCAGCGCCGTTCCACACGACTCGTCTACAACAAGAAGACTGAGACGTACTCCCTCACGACCGACGAAGGTCAGCTTACTCTGGCCGACTAATTCCGGGCGTGGTATAATAAATCCACACAACAACCAATGAGGTTTAAATGAAAGTTTCTGAACTGCGTGAAGCGCTGGCTGCCAAGGGCATCAAGACCACGACCAAGATGCGGAAGCCGGAGCTCGAGAAGCTCCTTTTCGCTGCCAACGAAGCCGAGGTCACCGAGCTACCTACGCCCAGACCTCAGCGTCGTGAATACGCCGCGGGCGGGAACGTGGGTTCACTTCGTGCCTTGCGCCGACGTCAGCCGGAAGCTCGAGCTCGTCAGGCACGTCGTCGCCAGATCAAGCGGTACCTCCGCAGTCAGGGTGAGCAGGTCTGCATGAACCCCGGTAGTCGCAACCCCAACAAGGGTAAGCGGAGCTAATCATGGAAATCCTATTCTGGATCTGGGCGATCGGCACACTTTTGGCTCTGGCCACGCTTCGTGTGACGGTGGAGGACTACGGCTGGAAGAAGCTGGTGGCCGGTGCAGTGATGTACGGTCTCGGCATCTTCGCGTGTGCAATCTGGCCAGTGTGGCTCGTGTTCTTCTTGCTAAAACGACTCGTCTCTTGACGGGCGGTTAGTCACCTGGTATAATAATAACATCAACCACCTAGGAGATTCTCCAAATGCCAAGTCGAGTTATTGCGCTAGTCTACGCCCACGAAGGTGATGGCGTCTATCAGAAACGAGCCACGCTGGCGGTGAAGGCGCTGCTGAAGAAGGTCAACAAGGCTCTGGGTAAGCATCACGGCTTTCCGGTCGGGACATCGTTTGGCGATTCTCGGGGCAAGGACGAAAACGGAAAAGCATGTCGAGCTTATGCTCTGTGCATGACGACTCCGGAAGCCAAGGTCGACTGGCTCATCGATACGTTCTGGACTGGTGGCTCGGGCAGCTTTGACGAGCAGATCCCTGGCGTCGGGTACATGGGTAAGGGCTCGGCCAAAGTTCAGATGTACAGCTTCGACGCCAGCCTCGGCGATGCAGGTGTCCAGAGCTTCTTGGCGGACAACTTCGGGATTGCGTGGGAGATCCCCAAGCCCAAGGTCGATCCGGCCAAGCACGCTGAACAGGCTACCCGCCTGAAGTCGAAGACGGATGACGATGATCCGCTCATGGCCATGGAGCGCTCCGAGCTCGAGGCCCTCTGTGATGCGGCCGGCGTCGAGTACGACGACAGTGACTCCCAGCGCATGCTCCGTAACCTCTACACCCAGCACCTGGACCAGTAGTTCCGACACATCATGGGCCACGGCGAAAGCACCTTGAAAGCTTCGAGCCCTTGGATACCAAAGCCCACCGTGGCCCATGATGTACCTCTTTTTCGATGGTATAATTAACCGAGAGTAATTCAAAACACTCTCAACACTCCGGAGGAGACCCACGATGGGCAGTAACGTAGAAGCATATGGCGGATTCGAAAAGTTCCAGACCTACTGGTGGGTCGGTGAGATTAAGGGCGTTACGTACGACCTTTACCGATATCCCTCCAAGGAGGGCCGCGGGAAGACGCATGTTCAGGTGCACCGCGGTGGTCAGCCGGCACAGACATTCAAGAACTGCGGCTTGCGCCGAGCAGTTGAGCTTCTCAAGGGAGAGCGCAGATGAACGATCTTTGGTTTGAAGATGAAATCTCGGTAGACGTCTTTAACCCATACATCGCGTGCCTGACGTGCGGTGAACCAGCACTACCGAGTGAGTTGAGTGATGATGATGAATGCCCTGGTTGTGTTAAAGCAGCCGCGGTGTTTGACCTAATCTTCGACGGCTTGGCTGTGGAAGAAGATGTCACTTGCCCGGATGAGCTCATCGAGCAATTCCTGGACGATCACAACACCAACGTGGTATAATAAAACCACAACCAAGGAGAAATCCACATGTCAGCATATCCCAGTAAAGATGAGCGCGCCGCGCGTGTCGGCTGCCTGACGAATTTCGGCACGCCGGACAACGACGCGCACTATTTGGCGACGATCAATCCTGGTTCGGTCGTGACCTTCGTCACCGACACCAAGGCTGATGAGCCGGACATTTTCCGCGGTACGGTCAGCAAGGTTGATTTTCGGACGACCAAGGCCAAGCCGTCGTTGCAGGTTCGCCAGTATCCGTTCAACTTCCGCCTCTTCGCGTGGTTCGGCACAGATGTCACCGTGAACACAGACGAAATCCTCATCATCGAGTAACCACAAACACGTCGCAATAGCATATTTAATGCTGAGGTGATGTTATGATTGAAGCGTTGAAAAAGTTCGTCGGCGAAATTCTCAATGAAGCTGAGGCTACTGAGGATGATCGTCAAGCAGAGATCCAGAAGTTCTTGGCCGCAAAAAAAGCCGGTGAGGCTACTGGCTCTGGTGACATCGCCGCCGGGCTCAACGCTGAGCGAGCAAAGAAAAGAAATATGTGGGTGGTTCCATTCATCCCACTAAAGAAAGCTCGTAAGCATTATCCTGGAACTTTTGGCAAGATTCGCGGCCTGACTGGTGACGCGGAGAAACTTCGCTTTGAGTTCCATCCTAAGTCTGCTTGGATTATGGCGGGTCCTGGTAAAGCCGTGAAGTTTATCACGGCAATCGACAAAGGGCAGTACAACGCGCAAAAAGCCAAAAAGAAGTTTGCGTTCCCGCCTCAGTTCCCTGTCGTGGTTCCATTCGGGCTGGTGAATCATAATCCAGCGTTGAAAGCAGCAAAGGACGCGGGCCTTATCATGGCCGTGACTCTCGATCAAGAAGAGGGCACGATGGTGAAGGGTCACGACGATGAGCTGTGGAAACTAGTGGGCAAAGACAAAGAAGCAGCCGCAGCTCGTAAAGCTGAGGTTGACGCAGCAATGGCTGATACTCGGTCCGCTGAGCAGGCTGCACGTGATGCTGAAATTGCCGGTTTGGAATCTACTCAGGGCGACGATCTTGCAGGCTCATGGGAAGATGATGTTCAAGCTTACGATTCTGGTGAGAAGTTCACCTACGATGACGAGTACGACGCCGGCGGCGACTGGCAGGATGAATTCGAGGATGAATTCGAGCGCCGCATGCAAGATTAGACGAGCCACCCGGCTCGTGGTATAATAAATCCACACAACATCCGAGGAAAAATACATGCAGCGCAAACCAATTGCGAAACTCGTTGCCGTCCATAAGCAGATCGGCAAAGAGATCAAGCGTCGCCGAGCAGAGCTTCAGCCCGGAGTGTATGACTTCGACGGTCAAACAACGCGGTTCACCCTGAATGGCACGGTCAAGGTTGGCGAAAACTACGATCAGCAGATCGTTGGCAAAGCCAAGCCGTGGAACATCGTGGCGGTGCTCATGGCTGAGCTGAATGCGCTCCGCGTGTCGACTGGCTTCATCGTCGTCGACCTTGCAACGATCGCCGTGATTGCCGAAGAGGTTGCTCCCGAACTTTGGGAGAAAGCCCAGGCCGATGCCGACACTGCTATCGCTGCCATTAAGGCGCCGACTCAGACGCCGTGCTTCGGTAAGACAACGTTCAAGGGAAAGGTGGTGTGATGTTGCATGCACCTGTTGTTTGGGACGGCCTGGCTCAGTGTTCCGCGGAGGCCCTTCGCTCTCTTGGCTTCCAAAGCTGGGACGGAAGCTTGATGCTCATTCCGTATCGTTGGTACAACGACATTCCTGAGGGCTTCATGCTCACCTGCATCAACGGCAAGACGGCTCCCCACAAGGCCAAGACTGGTGAATACACCAAGCGTGATGAGACCGACGACGACTGTCGGCCGCATAACCCTGAGATCGGCTTCTTGGCCTACGGCATCGTAGCCGCTGGATAGGTCACCACGGCCATCTCCGGCTCATCCAGTCCATTCAAATCCGGCTCATAGGTAAACCCTTGGTGGAATATTTCAATTCATCTCGGGCCATCCTATGAACCCTGGAGACACCGTGCCCAAACAGCCCGCCCCCGAAGCGATGATAGCACGAGTTCATGCGCTGTACAAACCCCCTTTTAGACACGAGTGTGGTTACTACTGGGATGCTGCCGGTAACATGGTGGCCGGATGTAGCCCCAAAACTTGGTCTGAAGATGGCGGCACGATACTGTCGCAAGGGTTTCGTCCTGGGGTGGGGCAGGATACAGTACAAAGAAAACGGCGCGCTTCTTTATGGCTCATGTGAAGCACTGCTAATAAACGTAGCAGCTGGTAGCACAGAACCTGGGGAAGTACTCGAAAAATTGAATGCGTATTGGCCAGCTGATGCGTATGTGCCTAAGCGGCGTGAATTGTCACCCACACCAAAGCGTGGTATAATAAAGTCATGGCCAAAAGTAAACAAGGCCAAGCAGCGCGCTAAACGAAAAGCGCAGAAGAAACAGCGAAGAAAGAACAGGAACTAATGCAGAACACTCTCGTCATCGTTCGGGGCTTGCCGTCTTCTGGTAAGACCGCCTTCAGCAGCATGCTCATGGGCCTTGTTGGCTGGGACTCAGCGAAGTGGTCTCAGTATAAGACGCCCTGTGCGATGTTTGCTGCGGATGATTTCTTCGAGAATCGCCCGTTCAACCCACGTCAGCTGGGGATTGCTCACGGTCAGTGCCAGCATAACGTTAGCTACGCTATGACGGAAGGTGTCCCGCTCGTTGTCGTGCACAACACGAGCATCAAGTGGAGTGACTACAAGGCGTACGTTAAGCTGGCGATCGACAACAATTACCGCTATTTCGTCATCTCCCTCTTCGACGGCGGGTGCACGGATGACGAGTTGGTCGACCGGAACCAGCACAATGTCCCGACTGAGACAATTGCCAGGTACAGGCGGACCTTTCAGCATGAGCATGGTCCGCATCTTCGTCGGATGCAGGGTAAGCCTGAACCCGCACCAAGCGGTAAAGCGTGTGGCTGCAAAGCACGTCGGTGAAATCACATCAAGGCAGCCGCACATGGGAGTGCTGACTTTCGTCAGACGAAGCTCCAGACGGGAGGGTCGGAGTAGGGTATAATAGAACCACACAACCAACGAGGTTCAAATGACAAAAGACGCTTTCTTTGATCACGCCTGTGACCAGGCTGAGGGTGGTTTACGCATCAAGTGCCAGCTCCCTGGAGAAAAGAACAAGAACATCTGGTTCGGGGCGGGAAACCTGTGCGGCCTGCACGGTGAGTTTCGTGAGGCCGAGATCGGCGGCAAGTGGCGCAAGTCTGGTGCACGATTCATGAAGAAGCTTCGTGCCCTGGTCAACACACCGGGGGCGAAGTTCCAGATCCAGTCGGGTCGGTCTCCTGATCGGCTCCGGATGGAGTATACGACTCGCTTCATCTGGACAAGTCCAGCCAAGAAATAATTTTCGTGGTATAATATCACCAACCAAAAGGAATAAACACAATGAAGATTGAAATTTCCTCGCGCGTTCAGGTCATCTCGTACAGCGGAGCACGGTTCATTGCTCAGAGCCTTGGCTTGCTCTACCGACGGGACGGCGACCGGTTTAAGCTGTGGCGCCGACTGCCGGAGGGTGGCGGGTACCTCACGAAGGAGAATGAAGACCGCTTCAAACCTGAGCTCGTCGCCGACCTCTTCGTCGACGAAGGCAGGTACTCTGAGTGCTTGACGCTCCGTGAGACTCCTGACGGCCCGATGGAGTTCTACCTGAAGTACGTGAATCGTGGCTGGGAAGAGCTGGTTGATGCTTCGGACATGTGGCGAATGCTCCAGCGTGTGGCTGCCCCCGATGCTGAGATTGCCAGCACGGATCTCATGGGTGCTGGCGGACGACAGCGGCACTACGCCCATGAGCATTGCAAAGCACTTGACGGCATCACACACATGGGCGTCACCTTCGTTCTCAACGACAGCATGAAGGAAAAGTAAATGAAGAGCATCATTTCAATTCTAGCGATCGTGGCCATGCTGGCTGTGTCTACTGGCGGAGTTCATTGCAGGGGAAATTCCGACTGAGCTCTTGCTCCCCCATGTCCGGACCAATAATAGCTGGGTACGCGTGGGTGATGAAAAAGTGAGGACCACGGGCAAAGTTCTTCGGCTCATGAAGCGCAATAACTGTGGTGATTGTCTCACCTGCCACCGTGTCGGATCCGTGGCCAGGGTCATGTATTCAGGTCAGCCTGGTGCTTACATATCTGTCGGTGGTTACGACGCTAGTGGTGCGTGGTATCATATGACAGTTGACCACAAGATTCCTACGGCACGAGGCGGTGAGAACAGAATGCACAACCTCGCTGTTATGTGCAATTTGTGCAACAACCTTAAGGGCGCAAAGACGCTCGAGGAATTCCGTGGTATAATGGAACCACGGAAAGATACAGGAGAGAATCACAATGAGTAGGCGCCAATCGAATCCAGTCTTCACGTGCCCAGAGCACGGCCTGACCGTTCAGCACAAAGTCCGCCACATCAAAGAAGATGACGGCACTAAGCGCTATGGCGGCGAGTACTTCGCCTGCCCTCAGATCGGGAAGGGCTGTGACTACGCAGTCGGCCTGAAGACGGGGAAGGCGAGCGGCCAGACCGCCAAGTTCTACCGCGAGAATGCTGACAAGGCTGAGCTCAACCGCCTCGTTGCCGAGCAGCGTGAAGACGCCAGGAGCTAGGTACACATGCAGCAGGTTAGTCAGGCCGAGTACGATCGTCGGAAGAAAGCATTCGACCGTGACCAACCTGCTGCACCTGCTTGGGTGTTAGCCTTGAAAGGCACGCCCGAATACAGGTCCGTGACCCGCAAGTTCCGGAAAGTCCGACGACGAAAGCATGGACTGTTCCACGTCCGTGTGGTATAATGATTTCACCAACCATGGAGTGAACATGAAAGCATTTATTGCAACGATCGCAGACAGCTACGCGTACGATAACGGATTCGGTGATGATGAATCACGCGTCCTTGTTGTGTGGGCTCCAGACATCCACACGGCTGTGAACCAGCTCATTGCGGTCGATGAGATCGACGAGAACTACACTGGCTCTCATGGTCCACCGTGGACGATCGAAGAGCTGGTCGCCCCGGCCGAGCCCAAGGTTGAGTGGGGTCCGCGCGTAGGGTTCGGTGTCCGCACCTCACGCCAGCCTGAGCCGGTGAACTACAGCGCTGACCTGGTGAGCACGACTCCCATGCCGGATGTCAACTCTTACTCTGGCGACATGTGCGGTTGACGAGCTCCGGCGAGTAGAGTATAATAGAACCACACCAACCAAGGAGCTTACCATGACATTGGAACACATGGCCGAACAGGTCGCCAAGCAGCTTATCGCACTCGCTGAGACTCGCATTTCAGCTGGCCTCGAGTGCGAGCATTGCGGAGGCCTTGATGGTAAACACCACATCACGTGTGTTGTGATGTACAGCTACGGAATCATGTGGCGACTAAGGGAGCAGAAATGATGGAAGCTGACATCCGCCACGCAGTGGCCCGAGCATTTGACACAGCGTTGATGTGGATCCCCACTGACGTACAGGTCACGATAGGTGACGATGACGTGACAGTGTCCGCACGGCTTTACACAAGATCGCCTGATGTGGATCTCACCATTGATTGCTCAATTGATCCCATGCCACCAGGGAAAGGCAAGGGGTATTGGCGGTCTGGTGGCTTTGACATCTTCAAGGGTGACACGACGTACATCAGCTGCGACGCGATGGAGCTTGCTGGGCACGCAACGAATGACTTCGTCTTTGAGGTTCAGGCAGCAATGACGCTGTACATCAATCGTGCCTCACACCACGCTCATCAGCTAGCAACAAAATAATTTGCCAAGCTAAAAGTAGCGTGGTATAATAATATCAACGGGGAGCACGGCGCTCCCCAACTTCAACCACTCAGGAGATTATCCATATGCCTGCTCCCGTAATTGCTCTCGTCTTCGCCCACCGCGGTAACTACAACTACGATGTTACCTCTGACCTGGACACCAAGCGTGCTCTGCGTCGGGTCAACAAGGCGCTTGAGGAGCGCTACGGCTACGCGGTCGGCACCAAGTTCGGTGACCCTCGCGGAAAGGACTCGAACGGTGACGACGTTCTCAGCTACGCCCTCTGCATGACGGTCCCCAAGGGCCAGACACAGTGGGCTCGTGAGACCTTCTGGTCTGGTGCCGGCAACGGTGGCTGGATCGAGATGTGCGACGGCGTGGGCTACCAGTCCAAGAACGCTGGCCGAGCTCGATTCTTCGCCCTGGATGTCGAGTCCGGTGATGAGGCGCTCAACGAGCTCCTGGCTGACATCACTGGTGAGGCCCTCACGGTCGCCCCGGTAGCCACGCCGGCTGCCAAGGGTGATGACCCCTTCGCTGCCATGGACAACGGCCAGCTCGAGGCTCTCTGCGCTGCCAGTGGTGTGGAGGTCACCCCCGGCATGTCCAAGGACGAGCTGATGACAGCCTTCATGAGCAGCATCGAGACGGCTCCGGAAATCAGCGACCCCCACGGTCTCATGCCGGATGCCTCGGACGTCGAGGTTGAGGAGCCCGAGGCTACCGACTTGAGTGACCTCACCAACGGTCAGCTCAAGGGCCTCTGCGATGACCGCGGCATTGCCTACAAGAGCAAGGACAACAAGGCCGCGCTGATCGCCCACCTCAGCTAAGCAACCCAAGACCCCGGGCGAAAGCCCGGGTGTTCTCCTACCCCTGCCCCGGCGTCCGCTGTGTGGTATAATAATATCAACGGAAACCAAGGAGTCAACATGATACTCATTCGCACCGCCCCCGCAGGAACCATCACTCAACTGCACACGGACCATGACCAGTCGGTTAAGGGTGCGTGGCTCCGCAATCGGCTGGGCGTTACGAGTCGACGGATGCCCACGGTCGACGAGGCTGTGCAGGACATGAAGTATCGTGCGATTCCGCACCGACTTAAGTTGCTGGATGCACAGATCGCTCGGTGGAAACAGAAGTTGACGGATCTCCGGGACCTCCGAGCGAAGATCGCTGATCCCGCAGTGATCTTGCGGATCGAGGACATTAACCCGACGTACTGATGCGCCAACACTCACATTTCCCTTCCTGCTTTTGATGCGCACTAGTTTCCGTGGTATAATAATATCAACGGAAACCAAGGAGAACGAAAATGAGCGCCAAGAAATTCACTCGCACCGCCATCAACGCTATCTTGAACCGCAGCGACCGGGCCGTCGAGGTCGGCATTGTCCGCCTCAATCAGCTCCAGACCGCCGACGAGCGCACCGAGCAGACGACGAAGTACCACAACAACCAGGGCTTCCAGTCCTGCCACGCTCGCCGCGGCACGTACATGGCGAACTGGGTGATGAGTGGGCGCAAACTGACTGGTGACCACTTGGCCAAGGCTCGCAAGATCTGCCTCAAGCACTCCGGGCAGTTGACCAAGATCGCCAATGGAGAGTGGGAGCTGCCCAAGCTGGTAGTCCCCAAGACGCGGTGAAGAAGCCAATCCCCCTGACATCTAGGGAGGGTAAATCTTGGCTTTACGTGCCGGCATTCGACGGTGGGATGTTCATCTTCTCACTGTGGAGTGCTCGGTACGTGCCTCCCAGGACGCTTCCCAAATCCCATGGTATAATAATATCACCAACCAAGGAGAGCAAACATGCCCAGGCAACCACGGATTCTCAACAAGCATGACCTCGACCGCGCCAATGGCTTCGCTAAGATGGCGAAAGAAAAAGGCCTGCATCCAGTTCAACTCATGGACCTGTACGATGTGACCGTCAGCCGCTGGCAAGATATCGCCAGTGACGTGCTCAACGGTTTCGCGGAGTTCGGTGAAGACCCGCTCAAGGCGTACAACGGCTGCGGCAATCACCTGGTCGCAGAGTCCGTGTTCGCTTGTGGCGTCGAGTCTAGCCTCAAGCCTTACAGCTGGACCGTGGACGAGTTCAATGATCGCATGGCGTTCGTGCTCGATGGAGGCTCACACGAATACAGCGTGATCGAGCTCTCCCGTGACGCGGCCAAGGCGTGCGGCTGGCACTACCACTAGGACGTAAACGTCAGGGTGTGGTATAATAGAAACAACGGAAACCAAGGAGTTCGAATGATCATCATCCCCGTGAGTGAGCGTCGTCGTCTGGTCATCGGTGCCGGTGTGAAGAAAGAGGGCGAGGACTGGATCGCTGACACGACCAAGAAGCGCATCGCCTTTCAGAAGCTGAAGAAGGGTGAGTGGGTTCCCGCCAAGGGTATCCAGTTCGACCAGGCATTGACCACACAAGTTGCGGAGGCATTGAGCAATGGTTGATCTTTGTGACGGCGGCTGCTTTTTAAGTTGGGCCGACTTTGCAGCATGGGATGCAGATATCGCAAGTGCGGTCTTGGCCAAGCTTGTCGAAGGTGCAGGCGGGTTGTTCGATGAAGCATACATCCGTGCGGCTGCGATTGTAGCACTTGTGCTCGATAGTCCTAGCTTGAAAATGGTTGAGGTGTGGCCAAGTGATATCACCTGTGACGGCCCACCGCAGCTATCAGCTGGTCGCATGAGTGATGGATCAATCTCGGTTCGCACCTAACAGCCCAAGACACGGCACTCGCTCCGTGGTATAATAATATCAACGGGAGGGTAAAACCTCTCGGAAATAAAAACCAACGGAGCCAATATGATTCGCATGACTGTCGTCAATCTCTCCCTCATGGACACCTTCCGCTCACGCATCTACGCTCACGCCCGTGACACTGGCAAGTGGTTCGGATCCATGGTCAAAACCTGGACGCCATGGGAAGAGGACATCGCGAAACTCTCTGACGCGGAAAAGATCCGGCGCCTCGAGTGCGATGTGGACAATCCCTTTGGCAAAACGGTCGCTGCCCTGGCGCTGAAGTGCTTCAACCTGAAGTACCAGCCCGGCCACTATATGTTCCAATCGATGGAGGGCGACTGCTACGAGCTGGAAGCCACCACCATCCGACGCGTGTGCCAGGGTGCGAAGACCCTCACCGGCACGGATCTCGAGACCCTCGCCTACATCCTCACCACTGACGACTACGGTCACGACGACACGTATGACGGAAAGCTCACTCCTCAGGAGATCAAGTTCGCTGCCCTCCTCGTCAACACCATCTACAACCTCCAGCGGACGCTCTCGGCTGAGCACCTCACCTGCCGAGCGTTCATCGGCTAGAAACTAGACGGTCGCGCCGGGGGCGGCATGAAGCTGCCCCTGACGTACCCGTATTCTCGTGGTATAATAAGAACATGGAAAACGATAGCACTTGGGTAGTTCTCGAAAGCATTTACGACAGTGTTAATGCGCTCTTCGCTGGCACGGTCGGCGAGTGTGAGGCTTATCTCCAGAAAATCTTTGACCATCTACTTGCCAAGCACGGTGTGGAGTGTGTTTCATTTGCCCACGGAGAGATCTTCACCGACGACGCCGAGAATTGCGGAGACCATTACTCGATTGTGGGTGTTGTTCCGTTCCTTTTCGATGACGAAGTGTAGAGAACCTGGTATAATTAAGAACATACCAACGGAGGGAACATGAACGTATTCGAACAATCGCTTCGCGCACTGCTTTTGGCCTGGTACCAGATGGGCGAGCAGTTGCCGAAAGGCACGACCCCAGATGAGGTCAAGTTTCGGGGCGCTGTGTTGGACGGACTTCGGGCCTGCGCCGACATCGACCCTCAGCTGTACGAGAGCCAGTTCACGGAGATTGAGCTCCGGCGTCCGTGGCCGATTGTCGACCCGCCTGACGACCAGCCTCCGCAGGTCAACGCCCTCCGGCGAGTAGCGTAGACGCTCCGCCGCCAACGTGGTATAATAAAACCACAAGGAGAGAGCAATGAACAAACTACTTGAAATTGGATTGTGGGGATTCCTGGGCTACTGCCTAGGCCGAGTCGCCGCAGTCGCCATCGTCTGTTACACGATCTACGTGATCGTCATACTGTAGAGGGAACAATGACTGTTGCTACGATTCTAACTATCATCTGGGGTGTGGTTGCAATCTGCATGTACATGGTGTTGACCTACATGTCGTGCACGTGGCGGTACCTCTTTTCGCCGGACCTTAAAGCGCATTGGGACGAGATCTTCGGGTTTATGTTCGTGTCCGGGGTCTGGCCATTAGCATTCCTGGTGATAGGCGGAAAATTCCTGCACGAAGAAGTTCATGAGATACGCCGCGATGCTGTTCGACAATATGACCGTGACCTGCGCGCCAGGTTCGCTGAGCGTTGACGCTTCCCTGAACCTGTGGTATAATTACTTCAACGGAGGGAATAACCATGGCGAAGAAAAAGCACATCAAGCTCACGGACGAACAGAAGCAGGCGATTGCGAACGCCAAGCTCGATGCCGGCGCACGTCGCAAAGCAGCTGTCAAGGCTGGTGAGTATGACGGACGATTCCGCCCTCGCCGTGAGCGTGACCGCTCGAAGTACAACCGAACTGCGGCCAAGAAGGAGTGGAAGGAGTAGCCTGACGCCCTCCCAGATTAATGGTATAATAAACTCAAGGAAACCAACCAAGGAGTTTGCACAATGAACGGAGTCATTACCTTCCAGCACACGGACTGGCCGGTCTTCACCATCGAGTATTACAGCATTGCTGGTAACCAGGGCTGTTTCTTTGTTGTGTCCTGTGCCAAAGACTGGCAGGGTGCGATACAGACCGTCGCTGCCCGAGAGGGTATCACAGCCATGGAAGCCCGATGCCGGCTCGCCTGTGCAACGAGTGCGGTGTCCCCTGCTGGTGCACCTTACGTCGACGAAGACACCGGTGGGGATCCAGTCTTCACCAACATCGACGGCCAGAGCGGGATCATGATCAATGTAGCAATCTGGGCCATGGATAACGACCTGGCCCTGTAGGAAGTGACCCTCACGGTCGAAGAGGCTGCGAAGACCTAACTCCCGAAACGTGGTATAATTATACCATAAGGAAGGTGGGTATGAAACAACAAAAATCGACCTTGAAAGATATAGCCAAGGCGTCTCTCTTCGTCATCTTCGCGTTCTTGTTCGCGGCCTGGTTTCAGCCAGCCTTCACCACCGAAAAGACCGAGACCGTTGAAGACTACATAGAGCGCAGAGACGCGCTGGTCGACGAGCAGGTCAGTGCTCATGGCTGGGATGATGATGTGCCGGAAGGCATAATCCACCTCGTGAGCGTTGACGATTTCCGGTAAGTAGAGCAAGGAAACAAAAGGAGCTCACGTGCCCAAGCAGCCAAAAATGCTCAAAGGCTTGGACCTTATTCTCACCATCCTTCGCGACGCCGGACCTGCTGGCCTTCACTGGACCCCTCTTCATCGGGAAATCCTGATCCGGCTTGGCTTCAATCCCGATGCCAAGGATCGCCCGTGGGAGCGTGGGAAAACAGGTGCCATGCTTGCGCCAAAACCCACACACCGTGGCCATTACGCTGCGTACTTCAGTCCCACCAATTCCTGGACTAGTCGAGGGCCACGCCCTAACTCTGGTGTCTATCTCCAGAAGTACGTCGATCATACCCCTCGTGGCCCGTACATCCTCAACGTCCACGGCTTGTGGCGCCTTGTTGCTAAAGGCTTGTAGACGCACACTGAGTCTCGTGGTATAATAGAAACAACGGAAACCAAGGAGAGAGAATGCATTACATCATCATTCGCATGTATGACTTCGGTTCTTCACACCCCGAATCTGAGATCGCAGGGACGTTCGTGACTGCGGAGCAGGTGCGAGAGTTCGTGCTGAACAACCACTTGATCCCTCATCCGAACGAGGACGAGCAGATCCTGGGTGAAGACGGGGTTTTCCACGAGTATTTCTACGAGGGGACGACCGCGGACGACATCGACTGTATGATGCACAACGACCGGTGGGACGTGTCGACAGTAGGGTAAACACTCACACTGTGAGCGGGACAGGAAGTCCCGCCCGTGGTATAATGAGGGAGTAAGGAAACAAGGAGATAACATGCGCTACGAAAACTCGGATCCCTGCTCTCGAATGCAGCTCGGCTTGGCGATCATCTCGGCCTGTGAAGAGCGAGGTATGATTCCGCTCTACCCGGACACTGTGAAGGAGCAGGTTTACCGCCTGGATTGCGGGAACAATCGGGTGGTTCTGGTTTACACCACGGTGGTGACGATGTCGGCTCGTGAGGTCGGCACGGACAGCATCAAGGTGTGCGCCGTGTACCGCAACAGCGACATGAAGGACTGCGGTATCGGGAAGGCCAAGCATCGAGTGCATCGTGTCGGACAGGTCGAAGATATCGTCAAGCGCATGCTTCAGCGGATCGATCAGGTCGCTGAGACGATCGCCACCAGTGAGTGCTGCACGGATTGCGGCGCTCCGAAGGGCCTGTCCAAGGCGGGAAACCTCTACTGCTTGGAGATCTGCTGGAAGCCGAAGGCGGCCCGGAATCAGGCTCCACCAAGACGGGTCAACTACGGGCGTCGAACCTGGTGGCGTGGCCGGCCGCGATAGTCTAGGCTCGGAGGGGGAGTATGACGCTCCCCCGATTCCGTGGTATAATAATATCACCGGGTAACCCGGCGGTTAAAAACCAAAGCCCAAGGAGCTATTTGATGGCAACATCGCTTTACCGCAACGATCAGGTCTTGACCTTCGCCACTCACGATACCAAGGACGATGTGGCCAAGCTGCTCGGCCAGACGAAAACCAACGCCTACTCCTCTGGACCCTGGAGTTTTACTCAAGGTACCACGGAGTTTGCCATCAGCATCCATGTCCGCAACCTGGGCCACCTGTTCCTGGTCGGGCAAGAAGCCCAGGGATGCCTGAGCAACCGAGTCATCACGGCCAAGGGTGACAAACCGGTCTGGGCCAGAAAGCAGGACCCCGCGATCCTCATGGTTGATACGGCGCTTAGCCTGCACGGCCTGCCCTTCAATGGGCCTTGCCATGAAGAGTGCGATCCGGAGTTCGTCATGACACCGGAGGAGTTCTCGGCTGCATACAACCCCTGCTTTGAAGGAGATGAGCTTCGGATCTGGATGCTTCGGTGCCTGCCGCGACTGGTCCGCATGAAACTTCTCTAGCCAAGCCACCACAGTTCCGGGGGCATGACGCCCCCGGGATTCCGTGGTATAATGAGGGAGTAAGGAAAACAAGGAGTGAGAATGAACCCCCATATGGAAGATTGGTACATCCAGTGCACGAGTGACAACTTCACCGCGCCGGAAGTGCGTGCCTACCGGATCGTCGGTATTGTGTCTGGCCACCCACTTGTGGGTGACGGCAGGCCGTGCCAGACCTCACAGGTTCAGAGTCGAGTGACTCCGGGAAGTGTAAACACGCAGAGTCGGACGTACACGTTGGGCACCCCAGCTGCACACCAGAAGCCGCTTCCACAAGAGGGCATTGACCCTTGGGACCGTGATGCCGCGCCATACATCACCTCGTACGAGGACGGTGCTGAGCATTGGGACGCGCTGCCGGGGCGGTACCCGAAGCCGGCGCATTCAGGACCGGCGCCCGATCCGGCACTGCTTCCGTTCTAAACCCAGGACGATCCCAGCCGAGCAAGGTATAATAATACCACAACGGGGAGCAACAACCCCACAACATTGGATGCTTCAAAGGAGCAAGAGAAAATGGCAACACGGAAGAACTTTCAGGGCAACATCGACGCCCGTCGCATTGACGCAACCACCCGCCAGGAGGGCCGCGCCACGGTCAGTGATAAGGAGCAGCTCGGTGTGCTCGACCGCCGGCTCGGTGCTGGTGTCGGCGCCACCAAGGAGCGTGCCCGCCTTCAGCAGCGCATCTTTGATGCGCTGCTAGAAGCAGCGTATCGATGCCGCGGCAGCCGAGGCCAAGGTCGCCAAGGAGCGGAAAGCCGCGAAGGGGAAAGGTAAGAACAAGGGCTAAGCCCAAGACGTTCCGAACTTCGCATGGTATAATGAGAACATAAGGAAAACGGCGCAACGGCGCTAAAACAAAAAAGTCGAAAGGCAAGGATAGAAAAACAATGGCAAATCGAGTTATCTGTATCGTGTTCCCCTTCGCCGATGGTTCTGTTGCTCAGGGCAGTGACAACGACGACAAGCGGGCTCTTCGGGACCTTCGGGCCAGCATCTCCGCCGCCTATGACGGACGTCCCACCAACACCTCCTTCGGTGACCAGCGCGGTTCCACCCCTGGCGGTGACCCGGTGACGGGCTACTCCATCACCATGGGCATCGACAAGGCCGAGACCTCTTGGTTCAAGACCGAGTTCTGGGGCGGTGGCGAGGATTCCTTTGTCGAGCTGGTCCCGGGTGTCGGCTACAACGTCAAGGCCGAGGCACGGGCGCCCTTCTTCACCCTCGATCGAGCCGATCGCACGGCGTCGGTGAAGGAAATCTGCGAGACGCTGGGTGTGCCCTTCGTCGAGGCCAGCTCCACCCGCAAGGCTCGCACCCCCAAGGTGACGGACCCGTACGGCACCGTCGGCGATGTCCTGGCCCTCTGCAACGCCTCCATCGAGGGTTTCGACGCTGTGGCGCACCTCCAGACCCCCCGGGCTGAGCTGGTGGCCATGTACGAGGCTTCTCTCCCCACCGAGACCGAGGACGAGACTCCGGCGACCGATTCCGCCGAGTAATCGGCCTGGCTCCTGAGTCCGGGGTGGACAGCCACCCCGGACGCTTCTTCATTTCCGTGGTATAATGAGTATGTAAGGAAAACCAAACGGTTACTCACTACGGAAATGGAGCCACCATGCCTAAGTCACCCCGGACCATTACCGGTGCCGACCTCGCCATCCTCTTCATCCACAACAACCCCGGTTGTCGTTTCAAAGACATCACTCAGGCTCTCCGGGACGCTGGGAAATGGGGCGATACCACCAACTTCTCCTCCCACTGTGGACCCTACTACAACCAACGGTTCCATCACTACTGGCGGTGCTACTCCATCCCGCTCTACTGGAAAAAGGACGGTGGCCGGAGAAGTCATGGTGGTTACACCATCACCGAAGCCGGGGTCGGTTACCTCATCTCTCGGGGTCACCTGCCTGGCTAGGTTTGGAGGTCCCCGCCTCACGGCGGGGACGCTCTTCCCTCTTTATGGTATAATGGAATAGCAAGGAGGGAACATGGCAATTAACAAAACGAAATTCATCGGCCACGGAGGCGTGCGCTGCTCATGCTGCACGGACCGTAAGAAGGGCAACAAGAAGGATCGCGGCCTCAGCCGCCGGGTCCGTGCCGCAGCCAAAGTGGCCTGGAAGAAGGCCCTAAGGAAGGGTGAGTAAGGATGCTGTTCAGCATGCTCAAATGGAAGCCCGCTGGTGAGTGGGTAGACGTCATCAGCAACTCTTGAAGAAGAGCTGGAGAGGAACCGGCGAGGACGTGTAACATCCGGCGTGGTATAATGAGAGAGTAAGGAAACAAAGGAGCTCACATGGATGCCATGAAAGACCAAGCCCGGCACGTCATCAAAAACAACGTCCCACGAGATTGGACGTGGATGACCGACTGGCTCAATGATCCAGCAGTGCTGATGCTTGCTGAGGTTATCGGCGGAGTCGCCATCATCCTGATGTTCATCCTGTTCGCTCTCATCCCGGTGTAAGGAGACACAAATGAAATTTCCGGCGATAGACCCCAACGCGGCTGAGTGTGTCGCGTTCAGTCAAGCTGTGGATTGTAATCCGTTGAGTCCAGCTACACGTTGGGCGGTCAACTTCAATGTCCTGGGGTGGACGATCCCTGAGCGCGGGATGTTCCCTGCTTCAGTCCCTGGCTTCCTTGTCTTTCAGCTCGGGGGTGACACGCCGGTGCTCTTCCGGTTTTCGGTCCTGGAAATCCAGGACACGGTCCTGGAAGAAGGAAAAGTGGTGTACTGGCCGGTCGATCCTGTTCTTCAGAAGCTTGGGCTTCGACTGCACGTCGCATGCCGGAAGGTTCCATACGTGGTATAATAATATCATCAAGGGGGAATGGAAACCCTTGGAAATAAAAACCACGGAAATGGAGCCAATATGAAAACGTCAACCGCCAAGTACCTCGTGACCGCCGCCCATCACACGACCGAGTGCCTCGATGAAAAATACAAGGGTGAGGACGAGCTGGCCCACTACCGCAAACACCTCGGCGCTGGCCGGTGTTTCGCGCTCTCCCCCGGCTCGAACGCTGGATACGATGTCGGCCAGGCGTACGATGCCTTCGTCCTCGATCACCTCAACGGTGACCCGGGCGTTTACAACCAGCACGAGGCCTGGGGGATCAAATTCTCGGTCCGTGACGAGTTCAAGCGCGTCGAACGGATTCCCGGTCCCAAGCCGTGGGACGGAAACACCTCGGTCTACAAGCACCGGACGAAGCCGATCCTCCTGATCACCAACACCCGGTGGACACGGTATGGCGGTCGGTACCTCGTGTTCGGCGAAGAGGTCTAAGTCTCTAGACGATGGGGCGACTTCGGTCGCCCCTGACTCTTCTCCCCTTTCGTGGTATAATGAGGGAGTAAGGAAAACAAAAAGGAGCTACCATGCCGGATGCCAGAGCTTGTGTGTGCCGGGGCCACGGGCCTCGATGCTGGTTGATCGACGCCACACTCGACGAGGCGATTGGAACGATCAAGGAGATCGCCAGTGACTTCGCTCCGCTGGTGGACGACTCCATCAATGGTGCCCTGGAGAAGGCGATAAAGGCTTTGGAGGAGGCCCACCTCTCCCTCATCTGTGACATGGAGACCCGTGGGTGCGTGTCCAAATGGGGCAAGGAGGAAGATGAATGCGCCTGTGAGGGATGCGGGTGCGTCCCCGGTGAAGGGCGCACTGAGGGATGCTCTCACCCCGAAGGGTGTGGTTGGACAGGTGCCTAAAGTCGTGGTGGTCCGGTGCTTTGCACCGGACGCCATGCGCTCTGCATGGTATAATGAGTATGTAAGGAAAACCAAATATGATTTTCCCCAAACCCCTGGAGCCTATATGCGATACCTTGATCTTGACTTTTACAACTGGCCAGCTCACGATGCAACCCAACACATGATCGACATGGCCGTCTTCGCCGCAACGGTCGGAGTGACCGTGAAAGCCTGTCCTAACCAGGCCTGCATGATCTCCGGTAAACCGGCTGATCTGGTTAAGGTCGCCTTTTGGGACTACCAGAAAACCGCTGGAGGCGGTCCATCCTTCAATGATGAGGACGTCCTGGACGCTATGTACAAATAACCTCCTGGACGCTATGTACAAATAACCTCCTGGCCCGGGGAGCTGACGCTCCCCGGGTCCCGTGGTATAATGGGTATGTAAGGAAAACCAAATGGAGCCGCTAACATGAACGACTTGATCGCATACATTGTCGCCAAGAATGATGAGACCCGGGCCTGGCTGGCTGCGAACCCCGGGAGCTTCGCGCTCATGCCTACCGAGGACCCCGCTCACTGGGCCAAGCTCGGCATCACCACGGTCGAGGCCTACCGCCGTGAGATCCTCATCTCCGGCTTCAGTGACATGTACAAGGAGCAATACGGCATCCGCCCCCGGTTCATGGCCTTCGAGCGCATGACCCTTGAGGAGATCGAGGCGGAGTACGACAGCCTGGCTCAACAGCTCCTCGCCGACAGCAATCGTGAGGAGGAGGAGCGGCTTTGTGAGGCGGTGGCTCAGGCCAACATGAAGGCAATAGCGGAGCAGCCGCTCACCTACAACCCCTTCGCGGCACTGGGGAGCTAGGACGCGGGGTCCGCGGCGTGGTGGTCCAGCGAAGCTGGACGCCACAGCTGCGCTGTGGTATAATGGGCATGTAAGGAAAACTTAAAGGAGCTACCCAAACATGCGCGGACAACATCTTATCCTCTACTTCCTCCACACCCACGGACCTCAAACCTTCAACGATCTCCAGGCCATGATCCTCAGGCACGTCGGCAAGGACCCTGAGGAGAGGTGCCCACACCGGCCCAACCAGAGACGCTACCGGGGTCACTACTGCAGCTACTTCTATGCCAAGCCCTCTCTTTGGTACAAGGGCCACGGGTGGGTGTGCAAAGGCCTGTGGGAGAAGGGTGACGACGGTCGGTGGCACATCACCGGCAAGGGTGTAGGCCAGCTCCAGGTCCTGGAGGCAAAGGCCGGCAACTAGACGGACGGGGAGGGGGAGCAGGAAGCTCCCCTGGACGCCCATTGGCGAGCGTGGTGGCTCACAAGCTTTGCTTGACGCCATGCTTTCAGCGTGGTATAATATTATCACCGGGTAGGAAACCACCAGGTAAAAGAAAATAACCAAGGAGCCTAAGCCATGACCGTAGTTTACGAAAGCCGAACTTCCCTGACCGAGCTCATGAAACGAACCACGGCGCTTCACTTGACGGCGCTCCCCGGCAAGGGCCACCAGGGTCAGGACGAGATCCGGATCGTCGGCGAGAACTTCAACCGGACGGTCCGCTCACACCTCCAGTGGGACCGGGTCCTCAACAACCTCGAGCGGCCTGGTCAGAAGGCGGTCTCCTCGGCCGACTGGGGCAAGGAGGAAAACGAGTTCACCGGACGCCTGGTGTGCGCCTCCAAGGTCCCGAACTGGGGCTGATCCAATAATCACCACGGGGAGGCCTGGGATTGCCTGGGTCCTCCCCGGTGGGTTTCTGCATACCCTGAGGTGGAAACACCGGTCGGTTAATCCGATAAGCATGAGACAGCATTTATGGCGCGGTAGCAAGGTGACCAACCACCTGGGCTACGATGGAATGAACGAGCTGTTGGTAGCTCCGCACTTCCTGGGTGGGTTCGACTCCTAGACGCGTACACCAAACCGTGGTATAATGAGTATGTAAGGAAAACAAGGAGAGCTTACATGGTACTTTTCGCAATCGCAGGCCCACTCACTATCACCTTTCTCATTGCTCACTTCGCCACGGCTGGTGAGCGTCGCGTCCGTGACATGGCTATGAACGTCATTTGCGAGTAACCCTACTTGCCCTGGTCATCCTCGCCCTCAACACAGGGGCGAGGCCGCCAGGCCGCTACGAGCACGCCGAGTGTGCTCACGAACATACGAGGTTCCCGCCGGCTGCTTGATGGCTCCGGCTCCCGGCGAGGAACCAACCTTTCACTTGATGAACGCACTTCGCTGTGGTATAATGAATCAACGGCAAGGAGAACAAAGAAAATATACGATCTCAACGCAATGTGCCAGCGCGATTCCGCAGACCCCAACCACATCACGACGTCGGCCAGCATGCTTCAGCTACCGCCCGGACGCGTTCCCGAGCGACTGCGCCTTCAGGACAGCCAGTCAGGCCAGGCATTCTGGTTCCGGCTGGCCGACATGACCCACAACAAGCAGGTGTGGCACTACGAGCCCGAGAACGGCGGCCTGAAGTACTTCGGCGTGCGGCTCACGGTGTTCAATGACTAGACGAGCTGCGGTGAGCATGGTATAATGAATCAACAAGGAAACAAGGAGGAAACTTACCATGCTCATTGAACACCTCGAGATGGGTGCTATCTTCACCAGGGACGGTGAGGAGTGCCAGAAGGTCGACCCGACTGACCTCCCCTACCAGGAAGAGTCCGTAGCCTGGGTACGGCTGCATGACCACAAGCTGTTCATGGTCTCGGTCGAGGACCACATGGCCACCGACGACTTCATCTAAGGCTCAACCGGGGACAGGAAGTCCCTTTCGTGGTGGCTCACAAGCTCCGCATGACGCCATAGCTTCGCTATGGTATAATGAATACACGGAAACCAAGGAGCACGGAATGAACGAGCAAGGCAACGGCATCGTCGGACAGGGCAACAAGCAGGCACTCGCTGATGCGAAGCGGGACCTCAACAAGGCTTGGCCGGGACGGTGGGAGCTCACGATCGCGCCCTCGCCCGTGGACAAGGCTCACCTCGGCACTCACCAGCTCCACCTGAAGCACAAGTAAGGAGACGATCATGGCTGCACTCACACTAGGCGACATCCGAGCCCTCACCAAGGACCTCCCCGACGACACGCCGATCATGGCACCCGACCCCGGCTGCGGCTGCTGCTCCATGGGTGAGGACCACCCACTCACGGAGGCGGAGGTGCGCACGGAGGATAGCGCCCCCGACGGAAAGGTGATCCTCCGCTTGGACTTCTAGGGGCATGACACCATCGCAAAGCGATGGTATAATGAGAACGTAAGGAAAACAACTCAACGGAGCACGGACCATGAACACCAAACGCACCTGGACCTTGGAAGAGCGGCACGCGAACGACGAGCGGCTGGACGCCACCTTGGAGATCTGGGGACGGCTGTTCGAGCTGTGCGGTGGCCTGGCAGCGCTCTACATGCTGGCGCTCTTCGCCGGCAACTAGCAAGGACGCAGCTCACACGCCACAGGTGTGACGCCATGCTTTCAGTATGGTATAATGGGGGAGTAAGGAATAAAGGAGTGAGAATGAAGAATCCCCTGGTTATTGAGTATGTGGTTAGTGAGCTTCCGGTGGGCTCCTGGCTGGTGTGTGGAGCCCTTGGCCATATGGAGGTCCAAGAGGAGCGGGAACAGGATCCCACCAACTCCGTCCGGTGTGAGGCCGAATCGGGTGAGGAGTACTTCCTCTACGATGACGATGAGATCCTGGTAACACACCACGCGTAGGACACCGGAGTTGGGAGGGGAGCAGGAAGTTCCCCTGACGCTCTCCTAGCAGCGTGGTGGTCCGGTGCTTGCACCGGACGCCATGCGTTCCGCATGGTAGCTCACACGCCACAGGCGTGACGCCGCAGCTTCGCTATGGTATAATGAGGGAGTAAGGAAAACAAGGAGAGAACATGGACGCTATGAAAGACCAGGCCAACCACGTCGTCATCAACAAGCTCCCACGTGATTGGACGCGGCTCACCAATTGGCTCACTCACCCGGCTGCGGTGATGGCAGGTGAAGTGCTCAGTGCCATCGTGATTCTGGCCGCCTTCATCTTCTTCGCTCTCATCCCGGTCTAAGACGCCCCGCGGTGAGCATGGTATAATAGAATAGCAAGGAGGGAAACACCATGCAGATCGCGCACATCTCAGACACGCATCACCGGCCGGACATCGTTGAGTCGGTTGGGGAGCTCGGGGACATCGACATCATCGTCCTCACAGGCGACCTCGTGGACAACTACGGGCGGCGCGATCACCGGGGGATTCGCCGCCGCAAGGAGCAGGAGTACCAGCGGGACTGGCTCGACAAGCACACCCCGCTCTGGGCTGAGGCGTTCGAGGACACACCGGTCATCATGGTGAATGGTAATCATGACTTCGTGTCTCCTGCAGGCCGGCTGCGCCGACACGGCTGCAACGTCACGCTCCTGAACGCAGGTGACTTCATCGACGTTCAGGGGAAGCGGTTCGCCGGCTTTAGCGAGGTGCCCTACATCATCGGTGAGTGGGAAGGTGAGGAGCACGACTTGAAGCCTTTCGTTGAGAAGGCGATGGCAACCCGCCCGGACATCCTCCTGGTGCACGCTCCTGCAGCAACGATCCTGGACCAGGGTGGCTATGGGAACCGCCCACTCCTCGGTGCTCTGGCTTACACAGACCATAAAGTTACCCATGTCTTCTGTGGTCACGCTCACTCACGAGGTGGGCAGGTGGCGGAGGAGATGGGAATCACCTTCATCAATGGCGCTGGACGATGCGCGACGCACGTGGTATAATGAGAGAGTAAGGAACAAGGGAGAAACAATGCCGAAACAACCTGCTCGCTTCGAACTCGTGGCTCTTAGCTGGTCTACCTCTGGGCACGGAGGAGAGGATGAGGAGCCGCTCTTCGTCGGCACAAGAGAGGAAGCCAAGGAGTTCCTGAAGGAGCTTAAGTCCTCCCGTATGGAGAGCCGGGACGATGAATGGGAGGACTATTCATACACGGTCCACCCGGGTGGGATTCCGTGTTACATGATTGACATTTACACCAAGCACCACGACCCGAAGGGGGCTAGTGAGATGTGTATCAACGGTGGGATCGTGCCAAACATCGGCCCGAGCATCCTCAAGGCATTCGGCATGAGGCGCGTGACGAGCGCCGGTTAGCATGGTGGTCCAGCGCAGCTGGACGTCATAGCTTCGCTATGGTATAATAATATCATCGGGGGGATGGAAAATCCCTTCGGTTATAAAAACCATCTGATTTGGAGCCAATATGAATATAAACGAAAACAGGGGCAAAGCAGCTTCCAAACGTCTTGCGCGTGACATCACACGAACTATTTTAGAAGTGCTTCGGCAAACGCTAGATTCTGGCAAGGTTGTTGTTGGCGGACTATTCGCGTTTCTAGACGGGAAGGTGAATGTTCAACTGACTTTACCTGACGGGCGGAAGTTATCTTTTTCCAACCCTATTGATGTAAAGAATCTTTGGTTGGATGAAGTTTACGTAGAATTCATGACATACGGCCATCCTGACATTATGGATGAAGTAGATAACGACGGCGCTGCTAAACGTTCACAGGGATCGTACTCTAATGATGCTGTTACTAGTTTCTTGATTATCCCCATCGAGGAGTTCGACATTGGTGGCAAGGGTGGCTCAGGCAGGCACGCCTTAGAAGGTCTTCATACGACAGTTTATCGAACATTAGTTCACGAATTCACACACGCTCAACAGGAAGTGACTGGTTATCTAGGCGTGGACTATGATCGCTCTGACGCGAAGCAAAAGAAAAATGCTCCCGGAAAAGAATATTATCTATCTGAAGCTGAGGTTGATGCGCACGTCGCCGAGATCAAAGAGTTGGCAAAACGCTTGACACGCATGATTCGCCGCGATGCAGGCCGCTACAGTCGCATGGTCGGACGGATCGATGACACAGAAATAAAAGGTATAGCACAAAACGTTGAAGGGCTTCTTGGCCGTGAAGATCGTTATGAAATGATGTTCAAGATTGCACTTGAACTATTCATCAGTGACGAAGGAATTGACCCAGGGGTTACACCGGGTATTCGTCAGCAATATCTCAAACACTTCCATAGGAAATACCACAATACTAATTCCAAACTCACCGAAGCCATTCTGGTGAAACTACTACAGTTAGTCGATATTTAAAGCAAGGAGGGTGTTTCGGTGAAATTAACGAATTATTTTGACGATCAATTGCATGAAATGCGCTCGAGTGAGCCTGCACTTCAGCTCCTTCCTATCCTCGTAAAGCTTATTTTGCCCAAGAAGGCTAGAACAGACAACATTTTAACAAAAATCCGCTTAATTCGTGGTGTCGCGACGGTAACTCAAGTTCGCGCTATTCGAAAAGCTGACGTTATGCATCGTGCTATCGAAATTTTGGTAAAGTGCCACCCTGGATCACAGTCTGATCAAGCATTCATCAAAGAGCTAAACGATAACATTCGTGCTATTGACCATGTCAACATGGTTCACGCACGGTTTATTAATGATCGCGAGTTAGCTCGTGTTCTTAATGTAAAAAGTCACGTTACGTCGATGAGGAGCTAAGCGTGTTAAATGTATTGTTGGTGGAAGACACCAAGATTGACCTTTTGACCTTCACGAAGGCTATTAGCCAATTGAAGGATTTCAACATTAAGCTTGATATCGCTGGCACTGCCGAAGAGGCTTTGTCTATGATACAGGCCGGTCCTCGCTATGATTTGGTGGTAACTGATTATGTATTGCCAGGCATGAACGGCAAAGAATTTGCGAATATGCTAAAACAGCGCGGGCGTGAACAGTTTGAATTGTTCTATTACACGGGTGACCCAGACGTCGTCGGCAGAAAGCGCTGCATTCCTAAGCCTGCCAAACCCGAACATATTCGTGTCGCTTTAGAAGCTGTGCAGACTGTGCAAGCTTGGCGAAAAAATCCAGTGGCTGCGCAGCGCGCACTTTTGGCAGCACTGGCAGTTACCGCACCCGTTGCTTGCTAAGGAGATCGTGCTGTGTCAACGGCAACTATCATATCAATCATTGTAGGTGCGATGATGACAATCATCAGTTTTCTTCTTAAGCGGGAGATCAATCTTCATGATGATAACATCAAAGAACTTAAAGCCGATTGTCAAAAGACTAAAGAGCGTGTAACTAGTTTGCAAACACAAGCTATCGCAGATCGAGCAGTGCGCAAAGCATTAGACAAAGCTGCTGCAGAAGCCGCTACTGCTGCAAAGGCTGCCCAAGCAGAAGCAGAGCTGCAAGCAACGACACTTCGGGCTATTCGTGAGGCGTTAGGACAGCGCCCTGACGATTCTCTACCCAAAATTAAACAAGTATCCAACAAATAGTATAAATGATTCATGAATGAAACCATACATGTACTATCTACAGATTCGTGCAAAGCACGGCTGGTAAAGCTAATTAGCATATTACAGCGTGTTATCGAATGTGAATCCGCGATTTACGCGTATGGCACAACAGCCCATGCGACGTCTGTTGCATTTACATTTCTCCGCAACGTCTTAACAGAAGACAAGCTACTTAACATCTATCTTAAGATGATTACTGAAGCTTGTTATCGATCAGAGCTCATGGTAGGTTTCGGCACAAAATTCATATGCATGATTTTAGTGTCTTATATTAATTGCATGCAGGACAATGGAAATTTAATACACACGCACAATAATTTAGCAACTATACTGCATGCATTCACAGATATTATTCCTCGTGAAGGAACTATCCCTACCCGTGCAACGTTCTCAGCAGCACTGGAAGATGAAGTTAATGATTTTGTAGTTCACTTGCAAGTAA
>Ga0080013_1000831_pt1 | contig 42522 bp, 47 predicted proteins | sample ETNvirenome_6_85_FD_69236 | JGI IMG/M metagenome (GOLD analysis project Ga0080013, IMG submission 69236) | Marine viral communities from the Pacific Ocean - ETNP_6_85 (SPADES assembly) (version 2) | ecosystem: Environmental > Aquatic > Marine > Oceanic | place: Pacific Ocean | collected 2013-06-19 | reverse complement strand
CCAGAGGTTTCAATGGTCATGTTGGCCTCGTTAGCATTGCCGTAGGCTCCCGTATCGGTCACATAGACCCGATGCACCCGAATGAACTGAGTGGTCGTTAAACTGCTGGCACTCGCGCCGTTGGTAACTACCTCTGCGCTGGTCTCTGCGAAATTTTGATCCAGCCCCTCGATGACAATTTTTCGCGCGTGAGTGCCGCCCGTCGCATCCTTAGCGTCTCCACCCGCCTTGATCCGTAGAGACGATGCACTGGTGAGATGTCCTGCGTAGGTGCTGCCGCCGCCTTCCCAGATAAATTCTGCCGATGTGCCTACAGCCGTATTGTAACCAGAAGCACTCCAGGCTACGACGTTACCTATCTCATCACGGGCGGCGGAAAGCTCGGGGACGTACTTCGGAATACCTGGGTTTGTGGGCATTAGAGTAGCCAGTCTATCAAAAGCCCTGAGGGCTGTCAAGATACCATTAGAAGAGCGTATATTTTTTTCTGAGAAGCGGTGGGGGAGGTTTATTGGTCTAGGGGTTCCGGGGCGCGCGCGTGGGGGGGCGGCGCGCCTAGTTGATAATGATTTCTCATTCTCATCTTCTCGTGGTCGCGGCCGCCAGATCGCCTTCACCCAATCTTCACACAATCTTCACGGAAAGTTCACGGAAGTTTATAGGTATTTTACCTTGCTTTGCCCTTGCGCTATGATAGAATGGCAATGTGCGAAGGGAGATTTCCCTTTGCTACGTTCTTTCCCTAAAATCATGCTATCCCTTCTAGCCTTTCCGGCTAGTGTGGGCTGACCTTGAGAGCGTCATTTTGGCTTAGTCTTCTGACCCTAAAATGAGCGTATCCTAGGAAATAGCGGATAGAATCGGATCTTTGAAATCATCGGCAAGAGCGCACCCTAGTTAAGTAACCCTCTAGAAGGGTTGACGCGGGGCATCCCCGGATATGCTAAGGATAGCAATACGCGCGAAATGATAGGTTAAAAAAACCTAGTCCGCTACCCACTAGGAAGGGAAAGGGTAGCATCAATCCCTCAGTTTTCGGACTGAGACAACCCTTGAAATAGAAACCGATGTACAAGAATCTAGCAAAAAGAATCGCAGAAGATACCGCTAAACTCATGTCCCTGCACTCTCCTGTAGAGGGCGATGGGCGCAAGGTAGTAAATACTGCCGCTGGGAAGCAAATCATACGCCTGATGGCAACGCTACTGGATGACCTGGAACACGCCCAAAGGGACGTAGGAGCGGTACTAGCAAGGCAAAGGTCGACATGGGCAGAATTCACCGCAGGGGTCATCCTGGGGACTGAGAAACGCGGTCTGGAGGTTGACCTGAGTGAGTGGGACACTGACCTGAACGAAATAGAATAGACCCTAGCAGGGAGGGCATCCCTGCACAATCACCCTAGCAACACCGCTAGGATTACCCTTAGAAAAGAGAAACCTAAAATGAAACAAAGCGAAACACGCTCACTCTACTTGATCGCCTCTGAAATTAGGCGGGACTGGCAGAAGGTTAACTACGCGGCGAAACCGTACCTGGATGCAATGCACTCGCTAAACTCAATAGAGGATCAGTATATGTACGACACGGGGAAATCCGTTGTACGGTACTTCCTGTCTAATGCTAGTACATGGCGCGGAACGAAAGCCCGTGAAATCAAAGCAGAATTGAGGGCTATGTTGTAGCCTGAGAAACCCTAGCAGGGAGGGTAAACCCTGCACAATCAACCTAGCAAATCCTGCTAGGATCACCCTTAGAAAAGAGAAACCTAAAATGAAAGCCACACCGAAACTCTCGGGAACAGGGAAAATGTCCTGCCCCTCGTGGAGCTTGCCAGCTTTTGACACTTGCCCTGGGGCAGTCAATAAAGAGGGCGAAGTTTCCGACGCTTGTAAGTCATGCTACGCGAGAAAAGGAACGTACAGATTTCCCGTTGTCCAAAAGCTACGTGAACATAATCAGGCAGACTGGCATCGTACTGGTTGGGTCGATGAAATGGTCGCAAAGCTGAAAGGACTGACAAGGTTCCGCTGGTTCGATTCGGGCGATGTCTACTCTGCCGCATTGGCAAAGAAAATCTATCGCGTAATGAGAGCCACGAGTTGCAAGCATTGGCTCCCCACAAGGAGCTACAAGTTTGCCAGCATCGCGGCGGAGCTGGATCGCATGGAACTACTGCCTAACGCAACGGTGCGGAAATCTTCGGACAGCGTAACGGGCGAGTCAATAGAGGGAAATCATACCTCGACGATAGTCCAGAATGCAGAGGATTTCACACCTGGAAAGGGCAAGGTACTGTGCCGCGCTTACACGCGCAAAGGCAAATGTGGAAGTTGCACCGCTTGCTGGTCTAAGAAAGTCCATGAGGTGACATACATAAGCCACTAGAAAACCCTCGCGGGGAGGGAATCCCCGCACAATCCCCTAGTCCTCGGACTAGATTACCCTTAGAAAGAGAAACCTAGAAATGAAATGTACGCTACACGTTCAGATAGCGGCTCGTACCGCCCAACTCATCGCGGTCACCAAGAGCATAACGGATGCACAGGATGTCATGCAGAACATGTTCGAGCTTCTGCAAGATCTTGAGAAAGACTTCGTGACATTGGCAGAAGGGAGGATGGATAAGCACCGATGGACGGATCCACGCGAGTTCGGCAAACTAGTACAGTCAAACTGTAAGAGGCATACGAGAAACTTCGAGATCTTCAACGCGGCAAGCTGGTATATCCCAGCTAAACTGCCGAGGATTAAGGACTAATAGAAACCCTAGCGGGGAGGGAATCCCCGCACCAAACACCCTAGCAAATCCGCTAGGATACCCTTAGAAAGAGAAACCTACAATGAGTGAAATGAAAACCTACAGGTTCACCCGCCCAGAATTGTACGTCGGGGAAGGTGTCTTACTCAACCGCCAAGGACACTACGTTGAGGCGAAAAACCTCATCGAGGCAGTTGCGGAAATCGAAACGCGACACCCTGAGGACACGCACTTCCATGTCCAACTGTGGAAGGAAGAAGCACCTACCATAAAAGACGAATGGAATACAAATGTCTGGCTAGTGCTGAAGATAAAAACTGGATGGACAGTCTACAACATGGCTGAAAAATCTAAGTTTCGCCCCCTACTAACTGCTGAAGGGTACAGATACTGCTGAAACTGTACCCTCTAGAATAGGAGACCTAAAGATGAACGAGTGAACACAAACCCTAGCGGGGAAGGGAAATCCCCGCACAATCCCTCAGTTTTAGGACTGAGATAACCCTTAGAATAGGAAACCTACAATGTACAAGGAAAGAATTAGCAGAGACGATTTGCGACACGCAGTCAACCGACTCAACTTCTACACGAAAGTAGATAGGGGGGATGAATGGGTGCTACAACGACAAGTCCAGGGCGGCTACCGCGTATGCCGCAGTAATGGAGTAAGGTTCGTCAAGCCGTGCGTACAGCTATTCCAGGACAGAAAAGGCGAGCGATTAAGCAAACGCCATCTGATCTGGATGATCGAGGCATACGTCGATGGTTACCTAGCCTGTAGCAACAAGCTAAACTAAAGCCCTCGCGGGGAGGGTAAACCAAATCCCCGCACAATCCCTCAGTTTTAGGACTGAGATAACCCTTAGAATAGGAAACCTAAAATGAAAAGCTACGACTGCCCAGCATACCTGTCTCTGCGAAACTTTTTCGACGCGGCACTCTCGGTACAGTCTCCTCTGCGAGTACGCAACGGCGCAGGTGAGATACAGACGTGCGAAACACCTCAACAGATTTGGGATGCTGTAGAGTGTGCCGAAGAGGGGTATGTATACGTTCGGCGGGGAGACGAAAAAGCTACCTTCTGGATCATCCCAGAAAATGGTAGCGATGCGCTCACCGATTACAGCGACAACGAATTTGCCGAGGAAATCCTAACCCTCGCTAAGAGCCACGACTAACACGCCCCTGCGGGAGGGCAAATCCCGCACCAATCCCTCAGTTTTCGGACTGAGACAACCCTTAGAATAGGAAACCTACAGATGAAAACAGAATTGATTCTTCCTAAACTCATCGCCATTGGCGGCAACGAGTGGAACGCGGGAAATCACCGCCGCGTCTACTTTAACAACTTGCCAAAGTGGTACGGTCTGGAAATCTCACGCTACGGGACTGGTAACATTTCATACGCCAAACTGAACGGCGAGAAAATCAGTAACGGCAAGGCTCGCAAACTGATAGCCATAATCGACAGCGGCAAGCTTTTCTACGACGTAAACAACGGCTCTTGGATGGCAGAGGGCTACGCCTTTACTAGCGAATACTTCCTACCCATCATCGAGAACATCGGGCGCAAGGCTGGACTGGGCGAGTGAACACAAACCCTAGCGGGGAGGGAAATCCCCGCACAATCCCTCAGTTTTCGGACTGAGACAACCCTTAGAAAAGAGAAACCTAGAAATGATAATGATGACGCACAAACATTTCGTTGACTTAGCTGACGTTGTTGCAGAAATGGACAAATACGGCTTAACAGGAGTTCAACTTGAAGAACTTACACAGGCTATCGGCTTCGTCTGCATTAAGCATAACTCCAGCTTTGACTACACAAGATTCGAGGACTGCGTTCTCGATAAACTCGGTAGGTCTGAGTTCTACCCAATGGGCGGAGGCAAGGACAAAAAATGGTAAAGCGATAGAACAGAACCCTAGCGGGGAAGGGAAATCCCCGCACCAATCCCTCAGTTTTAGGACTGAGATTACCCTTAGAATAGGAGACCTAAAGATGACAGCGAAAAAAGAAACCGAGAGTTGCTCACCCCCATTCGGGTGTAAGTACGGTAACGACGATGCTCACCTAGTACTGGTGGACTGTGGCACTTGCCGCTACGTCTTCGCGCACACCTGCCCCGCTGACGAATTGACCTGCCCAAATTGTGGCTTTCATTCGGACGTATGCGACTTCCCCGACACCAATTCATGGCAAAGGGGGGATCGAGAAGCATACGAGAAGCTTAACCCTAAAGCGTGTCTTTCATGCCTGGTTGTGGTAGAGGGCAAAGTTTACCAGGAAATTCCATGCCGGAGTCATTACCCCAACTTTGACCACTACTGCCACGACAAGGCAAAAGGTTGCCAACTGAAAGGAACGGAGTAAACACCCTAGCGGGGAGGGAAATCCCCGCACCAATCCCTCAGTTTTAGGACTGAGATTACCCTTAGAATAGGAGACCTAAAGATGAAGAAGAAGTTAGCACGGTACAGAATACATTGGGAAGAAACGCTCGTCTTCGATAGGGTTGTAGAAGCCTCTGATGAAGCTGAAGCGCGTACAATCGCTTTAGAGGAAGTGTATGGTTTAGGTGCTGAAAATGTAGTGCATGTCGAGCGCGGCTTCCGAGACGCGGTAGATGACGATACTGTTTTCAACGAAGCCACACACGCCGTACTAAGCGATTTCGAGGTCACGAAGATAATATACCCGCCAGGAACTGTGATTGGAAGAGTTTCATACTGATGGAGTAGACACCCCTGCGGGAGGGTAAACCAAATCCCGCACCAATCCCTCAGCTTTAGGGCTGAGAAAACCCTGAAAGAAAAAGGAACCATGAAAAAAAGAAACCACTACACCGACGCGGTAGATATAATTTGGGCGGCACTTGGTGCAATCCTACTCGCCGCGATTTGGATCGCAACCCCCTAACCCTGAACAGAAATGCGTAACCCACGAAACCCCATTCGGGTGAGCTGGTCTGGACTAGCCGTCCTGCTCGCCTTAATCACCTACCTCGCTTGGCAATTCCCGCCGAACGGATAGCCCTGCTAGTCAAGCGGGGACTGGCTTGTTGAGAGTGTTTGCTCGGCAAGTCATGTTTCTGTTTCTAAAGGGTCACCTGAGTATGTGTCTAAACTGCTCACCAATCCCTCAGTTTTAGGACTGAGAAAACCCTGAGAATAGGAAACCTACAATGAGTAAAGCAAAAGAACTACAACCTTGGAAGTCCGAGTTTTTCCATGTAGACATGAAGCTACGCGGCATCGTCCTCCACAACGTGATCTACGCGCTAAACAGATTGATACATCAACTCAACCCTGATCGACTGCCCGTCGATTCACCTCTGGCGGCGGAGATCAAGGGACTAGAATCGGTAGTCGCTCGGCTTGACAAGATCATCGAAGGAGAAGGAAACCTACAATGAGAAACCAGACACTTGAAAAGTTGGGACTCCGCCAGCCGCGAACAATTGCGGAACTGCGTGTTCACCCACTAACTGCTGAACTGTACCCTCTACCTCGCGGAGTACTTCGTAGCTGGAAGTCGGGTGAGACATGGTGCTTGGTGGTGGTGAAGGGGTATCATCTGAGCAATCAGCTTCGCACTAGCTATAGTGATGCGCGGGGTGTGCTTGACGCCTTCGCTGGCATCGGTGAACATGAGTAACAAACCAATGCCCACGCGGGAGGGCAAACCAAATCCCGCACCAATCACCCAGCCTAACACAGGCTGGAATGGACTTAGAAAACCCTAAACACAGGAACGAAAAATGGTACTGGAAGTAACCGAATCAGCGAGACAGTTTGTGAACATGCCACGGGCGCATCGATCATCCATACTCGCCACACTCTGGAGATTTGAGCATCGCTTTGACCAGCTTTGCATCAAGTTTGACATCGACGGTGTCGAAATTGACATCTCCGTACCCATCGAGGCGGCAGAAAACCTCGGTAAGAACATCCTCGCGATGTGCGCCCTTGAACTGGTGAAGAAGAAGGAGGAGGACTGATGCGCTACAATCACGCCTACTCAATTGCATTCTCAGTAGACTCGGACGAGAAAGACCCATACGAAGTACCTGCCAAAGTACTGGCGGATGCCCTCCTCAAGAGGATTCACTTCGAGCCTGAGCTTGAACTGATCGGGGCTGCCAGAGTGGGGCTGGAGTTTGAGATCGACGAAATGGTTGAGTGCTTCGAGACCATCGACAAGGAGGAGGACTGATGCCAAAGCCAATTAACCAATTCGACCTCTCAGTTGAGGCAATCGAATTAATCGCGAGCCTCTTGCGAACCAACCTGAAATTCCTGGAGCGGCTAGAAAAAATTGCCGCCCCAAGAGCAGTACCCGAACAAATTCTGGAGAACCGAGAACTCACCGAAGACCTGTTATACTACTTCGCAGGTGAAGATCGCGGCAAACCCCTAATCGAAGTCTTAGGAGGAGACACCAATGGGACTGAAGAAGGTACTGCGTAATGGCAATGAGGATCACGGCGTGAGGTGCGCTTCATGCCGTGACCGATCCACCATCCGTGTGAAAAACTTGAGCACCGACAAACGGTTCGCTCCGACACACGAATTCTACTGCGCGAAAGCCGAATGCCGACGCGCACTACTCCGAAAAAATCTTAGTAAATGAGCAGAGAAAAATCCCTGTCTGAAATGTTGGAGGACGGTAGGAAATACCCCCCCTTCACGAACGAACAGTATGCGTATGTCCGACACTACGCGCATCTACTGAAAACCAAACCTGCCATCGCAATTCGGGAAGCCATGAACGAGTGGCTGAAAAACCAACTGGGTGTTGAACTGCCTGGACGAGTTCGATGAGCGAAAACATTCCGTACTACTACATCCGTCCAAGGATGACCCTGATGCGTGAGTCGGCATTCCGCCTGACTCTCGCGTCGGGGGCGGAGAAGAAATACGAGTTGAAGCGGGAGCCGCGAGGTGTTATCCTCACCTGCAATGGCGAGGCAATCACACCACTCCTACACAAAACTGAGATGGCTGCATTCCTATCTGGACTGTGGTTTCTCATGCTAAATAAGTAATGACCCCCAGAGAAGCGCGACTGGTTCTGACGAAATTTCTTACACGCATCCGCTTTGAAGGTAGGTTGAACGCCGAAGGACTATGCCCTACCGAGATTGACACCATCCATGAACTCGTGGAAGAGGGGCTGGGGGATTTGGAACAGGCAGAGATCCGCGCCGAAGTCGATTTGTCGATGGGGTTGCCAGCCGAAAGGAAAGAAACATGAGTAGCCTACTGCTAATCACCCTTGCAACAGCGGTGTTCGCCGCGTACCTACTGGTAATCAACCTCTACTGGGCGGCAGAGAAGAAATGGATCTGGAAGCTGGGGGATTTCCTCATCTGGCTGACCGCAACCCTGATGCTACTCGCCATCCTCACAGAAATAATTGTTCACTCGTCGGAGACAGCCTGATCTCGACTGACAAGAAACATCGGAGTACCCTTGCCCATGTATGCCCCAAGGACGTTGAATTCAAAGAACTCAAGCGCTTCGTCGAAGTCCATCCCATCACGCTCCATAAGAATCTTGACGCACTTGTCAGAGTCGTATACTGCCAGGGGAGGAGCATTGAACTGGGCGGCATATCCAATGTATGCTTCCGAAAACCCATCCGCAACGAGTGCTTCAGGGTTCAACTCAGCAAGTTCATCCATATTCTCTTTTGTGGACATCATTCACTCATCGAAGACAGCCTGATAAGCCTCGCTAAACGCGACACCCCAGTATGCAGAATGGGCATGGGTTTGCCCAATCCACGCACGGCAATGCGCCCACTCGTGACAGAGGGTTTCGATTTCCTGATCAACGGAAACGCCCTTCGCAATACGAATGAGAAAGCGCGACGGGTTCTCCTTGAATTCGCAGGAGCCCCAAGCGTCAACCAACTTCCCTGTCCGCACGATCCGGCACGGATGCGCCAGCGGGACTAAGGCACGAAGGACAACCTCTGCCTGTTTCAGCGTCTCGCAATTAACGGGGCGGCGCATGCTGACCCCTCGGCAAACGAACCATCGCCGCTACGTTTTCCCATCCTGTTGGATCAGAGGGCAGAATACCTGTCCGAATGAACCGCCGAACAGGGCGAAGAGGTACGTCCAACCGCTCCGAAACGTGCTGGGCATTTCGACAAACCTCCCGCCGCCCATCACCATACACTACCAGGATATCGAAGTGCCGCCTCCTCCCTGGAGTGGGCGAACGCTGGGTAGCCGAGCGGCGGATCCGCTTCACGCCCTCCCAAAACCTGTGCGCCCGATGCCCATCAGGAACCTGACCTCGACGGGCGGCATTTCGGAGCGCAGATAGCGACGGGCGTTCACCCCTAGGCAACGAAATGTAAAGCTCGGTGACCGAAGGATGCGAATGTGTATCGCCATCTACATAGTCGATGACCACTCGCATTTTCCGACTCAAATTTGCCACAACCTAGATCCTACCAGAAGCCAAAAGAGAGTGCAAGCCTATAGCGTGAATCGTTATGCTTTCACGCGATAAAGAATGGCGTAAGTACTGGCGGGTCATGCGGATGGGAGCCCAACCCTACCCAAAAATCGCTTTTTAGTTTTTTTTCAATTGAGTTGTGCAGTCCTGATGGAATTGCGGCGTGAAACAAAAATAGTTTTCGCGTAACTTTGTAGTTTTGGGGTTGGTGTATTCCGTAACCTCTTTGCCTACCCTGGGTTAGGGATTTTCTTATCGATTGAAAGCATAACGACGCATGCTTAAGGCAAAAAGACCCCAGTACCAGCCCCATTGGGTTTCTCCCTTTGGGGTTGACTCGCCAAATGTATTTCACTAACATGAGTGCATGGCATCAAACAGACCGAGAAGAAATTTCATACCCCCAGATCGAAAGGATGTACCCCTATCATTCGGGGCTGCATACTTGACTAAGCCACAGCAAAAGGCTTGCATTGAACTAGCCTTGGCTCGGTATCACGATTCGTTTGCCACCCTTTTTCGGGAAATATTGCGGGAAGCCTGTGAGCGTAGCAATATTTATTTTCCACGCACCGATCAGCAGGATTTGAGCGCGGATCAACGACGCGATGATCGATAGTCCCAACCGCCCGAATCCTGGCGAAGCCGCCGCACTCGCCGCAAGGGGATACAACGTACTACCCTTGCAGCAATACCGAAAGCACCCTTCGTTTGCCTGGAAGAACAAGTCTCAGGTCTTTTACACAGCCCAAATGTCTGCACTCGGTGCGACTACAACGGGCTGGGCGTTAAAGCTAGACCGGAACGATCCGATTAAAATCATCGTGCTGGACATCGATGCGTACAACCTGACGCAAGAGGAGATCGAGGCGGTGCTGTACCCAAACACATCAGCCGATTCAAATTTATGTATAGTGCAAAGCCCATCGGGCGGCTTCCACTACTACTATCAGGTTCCCTCGGATGCCAAGATGAAATCGTTTCCCGACGAGTACGATTTGGGGAGCGGTGTGAAGGGCGAGCTCAGAATTTCTGACCGTAGAAATCGACTGATCCTCCTGCCTGGATCAATGGCAACGAACAAGCAGGGTGATTTGGGGATGTACAAAAAACTCAGCGGTTCGCTGGACTCCCTCCCCGATTTGCCTGGACAACTCCTGGCTCGGCTCTCGGCTAGACCTGCCGCCGCCGTAGATTACCCAGGTCAAGCCAAGGTTGCATTGCCGACTGAAGCTGAACACCTGTTAGCTACAATTGCCATGATTGCTGACGATTCGTTTCCACGAGGGGGCTGGAACGACTGGATCGCACAGACGGGGGAGCAGGTTGGGCGCATGTGGGCTAGACCTTCCCCAACTGATGCTGTTGTCGAGAGATTTTGGCAGGGTATGGCTCCGAAGTTTCAAGGCGGCGATGCTGACCCAAATGAATTCGCCCTCGCATTTCGGAGTGGGTATAGGACTGGGCGAAACAACGCCGAAACCCACAGCACACCTCGCGATAAATTTCCAACAGCTACGGATGTAACCTCGGAGATCCGAAGTGTATGTGGAGGCCCGTTGTCCCTTGTTGAAAACGTGACACGCGAGGGGGCAACCGAAAGCTATACCCTGTTGTTCGACGGCTCACCGAAGCGACCAGAGGAGGCGAAGAAAAGTGTGACGCTGAAAAATTTAGGCGATGCCGCAACCCTACTGGGAAACATTTTACGCATCTCAAATGCCGATCCTGATAGCCTCGCAAAAAGCCCCCTGTCTCAAGCTGCATGGCTACGTCAAATGAAAGTCAACCTGATGGCAGAGCGGGGCATTGACCGCCAAGGTAGACCAGTCGCAGAATGTTTACAACATCTGATTGAAGACGAGGGCGATCAAGCCGCAAGAAATAATTGGATAGGCATCACCCAATCGGAGGGTTGCCCTCGTGAACCGCATACAAATCGGAGGCGTTGGGGAACTGCAAGCTGGTGGCACATCGAGGGCGCAGATGCAATTCTGTACGTTGGCAGTCAGGTTGTAGACAAAATGGTAATGCGCTTTGGTTCAGACGGCAGGAAGGCGATAAAAAAATTAGGTCTTGGCAAGCCTGTGAATTTTTCGGGAGCCTCCCGTGCCGACACCGCTTACCGAGCTTCGTTGAATGAACTTACTATTAGTGCTGGGGATGACTACCGCACAATGATCGAGGCCATCTTTGCCCAACGCCGTGTTGCCCAGGAGAAAGACGAGGGTGTCGTACTGTGACCCGACTGCAATACAGTTGGTTGCAAGCGGAGAGTGGGGTTCCCCGATACGAGGTCTGGGATCAGGCTCGTAGCTACAACTCGCGGGAAGCAGATGCCGATTACTGTTGGGTGCTGGCGGGGCAATACTCCAACAAGAGAAAGGCGATCAAACACGCCAGAACCTATGCGATGGGTGCGCCTGTTTACGTCTGGGATAGACTCAGGGCTGAAGTTGTGTGGCAAAATTGGGAGGTTCCACGTTGAGCTATACCGATGAACGGTTGAGTATCCTAAGTGCAGGGCCAGGGTCAGGGAAAACAACGTCGCTCGTTAAAGACGCGGCGGGATGGCCTGAAAAAAGTTGTATCGTAACGTACACTAGAGATGCGGCGGCGGAGCTAAGTAGGCGAGGCGTGACTTGCCCGACAGGAACCGTCCACTCCTTGACATGGCCTCATGTTAAACACATCGCAAAGTTATTTAAGCGGGGTCACCGCTCAACTAGTGCGTTCAAGCGCAGACGAATTCGTAACTCGTGCGACCCAGCCCTAAACGAGTGGGTTCGCAATGCGCCGAGCAACTTCCCTGAAGACATAGAAATTCGCCAGCTTATGGGCTGGTCACCTGACCAAGGTCGAGCACCATCTTGGATTTGGGAACGCGAGATCTCCGCCCAACAATCCTATACCGTGGCTCTTGCAAGGTGGCTGGACAAGGGTGCGCCAAGGGGCGATGACCCTGAGGCACTTTGGGATTTAGATTTTCTCGCTGTAGATGAAGCGCAAGATACCAGCGCGTTAATTTTATCTGCCGCTATGGCCTTGCTCGGTAGCGAGGGAAAATGTTTATGTGTTGGCGATCCAGGTCAAGCAATTTTCCACGAGGCAAACGGAGGCAATGAAGATGAACTGCCTCCCGCATGGCAATGGGCAACAGATCATCACGTTCTTAGTCAAGGGTTTCGCTGTGGCTTTCCTGTTGCAGATGCGGCGGCAAATATCCTACGCACCTACACCGAGGTTAACCCCGACGATTTCAGAGCCTCGCATCGCACGGAAATTGTTACCTGGAATCCATCTGCCATACCGATGTCGGGCGGCATGGTGCTGGGGCATTCGCGAAGGAGTTGTGAAAACACAATCCGAGCTTGGGGACTACAGGATGTTTCGGTTACCCCCGCCACTCGCAGAGACGAGAACGAATTGTCCATATCAACCATCCACGCGGCTAAAGGTACTCAATCTGAATCGGTTTTCGTATTACCTTGGTCAAGAAATAGTATGCGAAAACTGCGTCATCGGGACGCATCCGCCGTCAAGCTGCTGTATGTAGCGATGACCCGTGCCTCACGGAAATTACACCTACCCCTAGAAATATTTCTAGAGTTGTCTTGGTAGCCCCGAAGAAATGGTTATAGTGAGTAGCATGGCGAGACAAATAGAGGACGATGCTGTTGCGTATATGCGCTTCAAGACATACGATGACGGCCCCATTGACCTGTATCTACAACATACAGGTAAAGGAAAAGTTTTGTTCGATCTACGCCAAAGCGACACCATAATTTCTTTTGAAGTAGATGTCATAACAACACGTGAAATTAAATCATTACTCACAAAATTCATTGAGGAGGTTAACAAAAATGAGAGTCCATGAGAATTTAATGCTGCACCGATTAGGTTTGGAAATCGAATTCAAAGCAACAGAGATTGACAATGTTGTTGAGTTTGAGGTTACCAATGTAACAACCTTGCCGGAAACACATGCCAAGTTGGCTAGTTATTTTGAAGACGAGATGAAGGAGGTGCTGGTGGATTTTCTGCACGATTGCAAGGACAAATGCACTCGATAGACGCGGATATTTTCTGGCCGACCCCAGCACAATTTCAAACGGTGCTGGGGCTCTACCCCCCTGATCACCATTGGGTTTCGGATACAGAAACCGATGGTCTTAAGGTCATTGGCCCAGCCTCCCGTGATCAGGCTTGGTATGCTGGCTTCAATCCTTTCGGAACTAACAAGGTTTATTGCTTTGACTGTCGCTCATCCGACTGGCGTGAAATTCGTCCGTTGATCCAGCGACTGCGATTAGTATTTCATAACGGACGATTCGATGTTCACGCTATGGATCTCACCGATCTAGCTAGCGGGTGGCAAGACACGATGCTCTGTAAATACCGGACGAATACCAGCGCACCGAAATCGCTGGACGAGCTTGCGAAACAGTTGCGCTACCCAAAAATTCCGACACCTGATTTACTCAAGGGGCGGAAGGAAAACCAGAATCAAATTCATCTGGTATCTAAGAACGATGTCGCGAGATACATGGCGGATGACATCTTGTTCACCGCCCATCTCTGGGATACCATCAGCGAGAAGCAGAAGCAGTTATCGCTCAGGGCTATGGATCATCGGGTTGAGTATGCTGTGCAACGAATGGAAGCCAGAGGAGTTAGGCTCCTCACCACACCCCTCAAGGCTCTTGAGCGTGAGCTTGCACCGTTGGTAGCGGAGAGTGAGGCAGTCATCCGAGACGCTGGGTACACAGGCAATCTTGCATCGCCCAAGCAGTTACAAGAGTGGCTCCAAGGCGAGCTTAAGTATGATTTTGTAGTAAATGTCTGGGATCAGAAGAAACGTAGAAAGGTACGCAAGTGGAGCACAGATTCTAAGAAGGTGCTGCAACCCTACGCTGACCGCACAGGTGACCCGCTGATAATTGCGCTGACAACTCACCGAAAGCTACTCAAAAAGAAGAAAGATTTCTGCGAACGCCTTCCTACATTCATGCAAGAAGATGGACTTGTCCACGGTAGCATCCGAACAGCTAAGACCGTGAACACTAGGTTCTCTCACGCAAACCCAAACTTGGCACAGATCCCCAAGCGTGGCACAAACGCAGTTGAGCGTCGATTAGCCAAGGCATTTCGATCCTGCTTCACAGGTGAAAGCGGGTGGATGTCGGGCGCAGACTATAGCCAGATGGAACTCCGCATGGCTGCGGCCTTGTCGGGGGATGAGCGGTTGCTCCAGGCATTCAACGACGGCGAAGATCCACACGCTGTAACAGCGGCGGGAACGTCAGGCAAATCTATTGACGCATTGCCAGACGGCGAACGCGACAAGGCTAAGGCTGTGAACTTCGGGTTGCCGAATGGCATGAAGGCTGGCGGCTTGGCCGTCGAGTTGCGCTCTACCGTAGGCGATGCCCAGCGGTACATCGACAAGCACAAAAGAACCCATCCAAGATTGCATGAGTGGATGGCAGATGTGACCGACGATGCGGGTACGTCAGGCATCACGGTTCTCCTGTCGGGTGCGGTCATGTATCACGACAGGGCAAAAAGCATTACAAACGCTGTGTCGGGTCACATCTCAGGGAACTCAGCGGATCTGATGCGCCGCGCCCTAGTGGAGATTGATGCCCAAGGTTTGCGCCCAGTCCTGTCGGTGCATGACGAACTGGTAGGGGATGTCAAGGATCGAGGCCAGGAATATGCTGAGATCATGCGCCACGCAGCCAACAATGCCTATCCAGGCGTTCTCAGCGACGTTGATTTTGAGACTAAGGGAGGCGAGGGGAGAACTTGGGCAGACGTATGACCGCTCCTCTTGACATCCCCCCTGTGTGTAGTACAATACTACTCGCCACTTGTACGGTGAAATAATGCATGATGAGCTCGTAGCAAAGATTAATCTGACTGTCAAAAAATTTCTTGACAGGCTGGAGGAGATGTCCGATACTCCTCGTGAGCTTCAGGCTTACGCGACTGTCGTAAGTTTGCTCTCCAAAGCCCAAGCCGACTTGGCACGGGACGCCGGAGAGAACGATCCTGTTAGTAACGGGATTCTAGGGCTAGCAATGGCCCATCTTGAACTTCAACAAAAAGGAAAATCTGAATGAGTTTCGATAAGCAAGCAATCCTAAATGCTAGGACTACGGAAAGTGGGGCTAAAGGTCAAGGGGCATTAATCCCCGAAGACGTATACCCAGATACCGTCATTGAGTCCATTGACATAGAGGAGCCACGCCCTGACGATGCAGAGAACGGTGTAACTGCGCGTCTAGTGATGACGTTAAAGTCACCAGGGTATCCTTCACCAATTCGACGCGGGTTTAACATCAAGGACTGGGCTAACCCCCACAAGATGAGCAACCAATACGCCGTGATGAAAGCGATTTGGCCTAACGAGGCTGATAGAGTAGGGATTGGGCCATCCGATTTGGAAGGCGAAGTTGTGAAGCTGCGGGTATCCCATGTCGAAGGGCTAAATGGCCTTCGCGTGGATATCAAGTACGCATCCAATAGCTAATCCGTTTAAGTTTCTCCGATGTGAAGACCCCTTTGCATCGGAGAGGCTACTCTTCATACCATGACAAAACAGCTACCAAAACCTGCGAAACCCTATAGCTCTTGGCCGCTTCTTCTAGAGGCCGCGACAATCTGGGGGATCCGCAACATGAATCCTGCTGTGGTTTCTGTATACGCGAATTACATTGCTGCCGATGTAGTCGATTCGTTCAGACGTCGCACGGAACCTTATAGAATTCGCCCTAGTTCTGGGGTGAACTGTGCTGCAATCCCATTTCTAGTTGCAGCGGGGGCAAAACCCAATGTTGACCTTACGCCTCCATCGCTTCTTTTTGCAACGGGGCATTTCCACCACAACATGATTTACGCAGCACTACACTCGGCACTCCCGAAGTCTGCGATCTCAGTCCAAGATGAAACCGAGGTTTTACTACCCGATTGGTGGCCTAAAAATCCTGATGTGTTCAAGCAGGTAGGTCATCGCGATTTGTATCTCAGCGTCCTTGAGAAAGGCTGGCTTGAAGAACACCTACCTCAAACCGCTACTTGGGATATCAAAACAAAACACGCACTCGGTCAGCATAGAGTGGACAAGGAAGAGATTACCGCTCTTGAGGATGTGTTCGGCAACGGAGCTCAGGTAGCTATCTACGAAACCAACGAAGATAACGACGGCTACATCTTCTACTCAAACCGTGAAGTGCCGAAGGACGGTGGACGAAAGCAGTTTAAGGGCAAGCGAATCTGGAAAGAAGATCTAAACGAGATTCGTGATGCGGTCAAATGGCGCGTCTCGATGACCGATGAGTTCGTACCTGAGATCTGGCTTGGAAAGAACCGTGACAAGACGATCACCTGCTTTACACCGTGCGACAGGTACTGTGACTTCAGGACGGCGTGTTATGCGAAGCGAGCAGCAGAAAAAATTGAGGTCTAGATGTGAGCCTACGCCCGTTAGCTCGGCCTGGATGTTTATGGATTCCTGGATCGACAGAAGTACGAGTGGTATGTAGCGTGTCTGGAACCTCTAGTACCGCTCGCATGCGGCATTGCAGATTGTGTGGAACGGAAAACCATCTGGAGAAATGTTTGGACTGTGAGGGCTATAGTAACCCAGCCCAAAAATGTGTGGTCTGCGGGAATCAAACCAAGCACCCAAAATTTTATACTTGTTCTCCTAAATGTAACTCAATACGTTGCCACACCAGGCTTTCAAATCGCCGTTGGGCAAACAGGCGCAAAGACCGGCAGCCCTGCCAGCATTGCGGCGGAGCCATATCGTTGTCGAAGCACGGCTCTGCGAAAACGTGTAGCCCTGAGTGCGCTAAGGCTCGGAAGAAATTCTTGTCACACGTTCGGCCTCGCAAAGGGTCTTAGTGTAATTCCCGATACGCGCTTGGAGCCCGTTGATCTCGCTATCTAGTTTACGATGCCGCCCCTGCTTTACGATTTGGAAATTCGCCTCGTCGTAGTCACCTTGAGTTTTGTCTAAGGCCCAGCGAATAATGTCCTTCTCTTTTTGGCGCACCAAGCCTACTAGTTGCTTGATTGCCGCCGCCCAAAGTGCTGCCGTGACCTCCGCACCAAGAGGGCAGTTGTCAGGATCTAGTGTACACTCCTTAAGAATTCCCCGCTGAAGGGACTGGAGTGTTTGAACGTGTGCGCGTTGACCTTCGGTGGAGCCTATCCTTCGCGAGACTAAATCGTCTAGGGTTGGCATTGCAGCCAGCGGCTTCTGGGCTTTTTTATTTGGAGATGGTAGGCTCATAAGGCGCACGTGCTTCTGAAGCAAATGCGACTAGGATCGCATCTTCTTCGTGATCGGAGGAGGATTCGGGGACGGTGCAAAGGGCGTGGACGGCATCCCCGACGATAGCTTTACGCTCTTTTCGGCTGGTACTAGGGCGGTACTTGCGCCCCACAGTTCTGGCGGCAAATTGTTTAAGGGCCATAGGAGTAATAGAGGGTCTCCAGGGGATTTTGTTTTCCCTAGCCCAGAACGAAAGTCCTCCCATTACACACCAAATGTACGCCGCAGATTTTGGGCGGACCCCTTGCCCTCGTACCATACCAATTGGCGGAGACTCGGCTACGATATACGCGATGTCTCCGAATTCTAAGAAGGGAGGTAGCTCACGTTCTAACACCTTGGCAAATGCGAATGGACTGCCTCCGCAGTTAACTGTCTTCGTAAGTTTGACCTCGCCAGCGGAGGTATCAACTAGAGCTAGCCCTAGAGTCTTATACGCGGGATCGATGGCGAGGATCGTAGGCATATCTAGACCCGCACAAAATTGGGAAAGGGACTGTGGTTTTGCTCGGAGTCATAGTAGGTAAACCCGAGCGTCCAAGGCGGTTTCCGCCCGTTAATGAAATCGAACGCGGCCTTCCTGATGTCTCCGCCATAGCCGCCTTCAGCACCATAGACCTGTCGGCCCCCAACCTTGAGAACCTGGAGGCCCATCTTGTGCGTGTGGCCGATGTGTATGTTACAACCGTGTTCCGTTGCGAACTTATAGGCAACTCCACCTGCGAATTTACTTCCGCCGAGTCGGCCTTCGTGTCCGTGATAGATAGCCACCTTTTGTCCTTGCCCACAGGGAACCTTGAGCCCTGGTTTGACGCGCTTGATGTCGAGGTCTTGAAGACCCACATACCGATCCCAATCTAATCCTATGTTACGCATGACCGGAGCTCGGCCTTGAACATAGGTAGACCAGCGCACTTCATGGTTACCTTCAAGGTAGCTAACATCACAACCTTTAGGGGATCGTTTGCTAATTCTAGCTAGCCACACTCTGAGCGCATTAAGCTCTCTCTCAAGCGCATCCTCCCATCGAGGATTTCTTCGGTGCTGTGAGAGAGAGTGCATATCTGCGATGTCTCCATTTAAGACAATTTTCTCAGGGCGTTCTTTTCGTATGAACTCAAAGAGTTTTATGTCCCACTTGCGACTTTGAAATGGAACGTGTACATCCCCAATTACTAAGGTCTTCAACCGCTACCCCCTAAGGTCAACCTCGATTCCCCGATTAGTGCATTCAGAGCAATCAAAGATTTCTGCTCGGCTAAGGACAGGTGTGTTAGCATCACAGCGAGGGCAATTTTTCACGGTGAGGCGTTCTGGCCGAGTACTGTCGAGAGCCTGGATAACCTTCTCAACAGTTGATGGCAAGGTGTGCTCCTCAGAGTCCATGATAACAGTATATCAACTAAAAACAAGGGTGTCAAGTTGTGTCCTCACGCTTAGAAGAGGGCTGGAGTTTTAGGCGTATCTTGTCGAAGATGGCAGTTAGCATCAGCGAGATAGCCCCTCGGCTACGACTGAACATTAGGGATAGTATGACCAGCCCTCCTACGATAGACCCCATTAGCCTTGCTAACGAGTCGATTACCGCTGGCGCAGCTTGCACAGTCGTTTCCAGAATATCCCCAGTCCCCTCTGAGGGAATGGTCACCGGAGAAGATCCTCCTCCTAGAATTGCAGGGAGACTGCAACCTGTAAGGAAGAGCAGCAGAAGTAAAGATTTGCGACGGCTCATTTAACTTCGTGATACTTCTCTAACTTTGCGATGTCGGCATCCCTGGAGACTTCCCGCTCCTGAATACGCGCCACAGTCACGGTTAACTCGGACATTACGGCTACTGTCCAGAGCATGAGCCCTCCTAGTAGTGTGAGCAGGGCATCGGTCAAAGAAATTTTGGTATTCGAGGAGGTCATCGTCTGGTCTTAGACTCAAGTTCGGCTTCGCGTTCTAGCGCACCAAGAAGTTCAGCTTTACTCTGGGTGCTGAGAGTACTGCTGCCTCTAATCTCACCTGCCATTGCCTTGAGACTGGCAGATCTGTCGAGCGACAGCCCAGTCCCAGCACTTATGGCAGAGCGGAAGAAGGCATCCATCATGTCTTCACCTTCGGGGTAATCCCCCAAGAGTTCTTTACCTAATACTTGTACAGGGTAAAGAGAGCGCGTAACACTACGCACGGCTTGACGAACACTCGGCCCTTTCCTAGAGAAAAGCGCATCCTTTACGATTCCCGCTCCGCCGCCACCGCCGATGTCTAACTGAGGTATCTCAGCGCGGATCTTATCTTTATTCCAGGGGTCTAAAAATTGCGCCGCACCCAATATAATAGTCAACGCCTCTGCCTGAGGAAGTACCCTAGGAATCCTTACGCTTGTTTCAAAGGGCATTTTCATCCGAGTCTGCCCCCATTTGTCCTGATACACAAGGTCACCTGCGACATCCGAACTCATTAACTTAACCGCCGTTTGAACAGGAATTCCTGGCCCCGCAGCTTTCATGCGCTCGATTCCCCAAGGTGTAAAACGGCGCGAGAAGGTATAGAACGGAATGAGCCGTTTCGCTACGTTGCGCTCCCAAGGGGTCAGCATCGAGTAGTCAACGTGAGTTCCTCTCGCCCTTGAGAGAGCAGTTTTCATATCAAAGCCTTCGTAAGTCAGGGCTATGAATGTCTGAAGTCGAGCCGCTGTTTCACTTCCGCTAGCAATGTCCGAGAGGTCTTCGAGCTTGCCACGGATAGTTTTATCGCCACCTTTCGACTTGCGTATGAGCGCAGATAAACTTTCTCCTCCCAATTTAAGTTCTTGTTGTACAAACTTACCTGAAATCAAACCCCCATCGACACAATATTTTATTGCGTCAAGGAGATCGATGTCCTCATCACCAGTACGTGCGATAGTTCCTACTACATCGCTGTGCCTTTCTCTTAACACCTTGAGGGACGTACCTGATGAGGCATCTGCAAGGGCAAGCATAAACTTATGTCCTAGGATGTTTGTCTTTAGCTGACCTGAGACACCTGCATTTTCTCTTGCCAACGCCAAAAGTTTCTCTAGATGCTCGGGAGTCTTACCTGGAATTCTTCCCAGCAGACGTTGGATATCTAACTCTGCAAAGATAATAGACTTTGTACTTGCGCCAGCAAGCCAACTCTGCCCAAGCCCCGATAAGCGGTTTAATATTAGGTGTCCTGGCCTCAACACAGTTTGGAATCTCTTAGTAAACCAGTTTACTGCGTCATACGCTTCAAGCCACGCCATCATTTGCTCGGGCTGGGGGGCAACCGCCGCTCTCATCCAGTCCAATGTTGTACTGTCACCACTTGCGACATAGTCCCCTATCTTGAAACTTTTAGTCGAACGCACGGCTTGTTGGGCTGAATTATTCCATGCAGTTAACGTGAAAGCATCCCCTAAAGATGTAGCGCGTGGAGCTCCAAGATTAAATACTTTACCAAGTTTGTTTTGTTCCGTTACATTTAGTAGTCCCCTCGTTCCATCGGGAAATTCGATGATTAGCTGTTCAACAACGTCATCTACTTCTGTTGAAACTCTCTCTGTTACTGCCTCTCCTTTTTTTGCTGTCGTTTTCAGGGTTTTTTCTTTTGCTACGATTTTCCCGTTAACTACGTTGAATTTCCCTACGACTTTACCGCCTCTCAACCCGTGCTGGAAGGCAACCTCAGTATCCATAAAGAGATTGTCTACCATGCTGCTGTGGAAGGCACGATCCATGTCCTTGCCAATTCTGGATAGTGTTATGTCCATAAAATCCTCTTTGAGGATCGCGCTGGTAGTCAGACCCTCCTTCTTTAGCTGTTTTTTTACTCCCGCTTGCAACTCTTTAGGTAGCCTTTTGAAATAGGTTGTGTCAAGAAATGTGTTTAACTCTTCTAGACTGAGATCCCTCGTTTTTTCGCTTCGGTGAAACAGCGAGGCATCTCGTCCATCCTTCGGAACAGGGTTGTCTGATTTGCCCAACGCCTTTTTAATAATATTTACTACTCGTTTCTCTGTCATTCTTGGGAGATAAGTAAGCGGAGCACCAAACCCTAGACCGCCTGACATGTGGGCTACTGCAACCGCCTCACTATGTAAACCTTGGATTTTTTCCCAATGCTTTGAATCACCAAAAATATCTTTAAATACGGTATTCATTACGTTCCGCATTTCGGCTCCAGCTTGATCCAGCGTTTTGGATAAATGTGCAAGATCAATTTTCGTTGTTTTCGACTTACTCGCCCTCAGTAAAATTCGTTGAACTTCCTCTAGTCTACCCCATGCACCTAAAAAATTATCGGTAGAGTGTGGCGGCAATACGGCACGTTCGCCGTCAATAAAAGTTTCGGCTCTTTCTCCAGTCCTAGGTCTGAGTGGGGCTGGGAGGTTTCGTTTAGCAGTAATCAAATCTGCAATCGATTGCTTTTGTTTTAGTGCTGCTTTTGTTAATTTCCCGTTCTTGCCAACCCGAAGAGCAGCCTGAAGCTCCCCAATTTCAATCGGGGTTAGATCTATAATCCATCTATCCTTATATTTTCCATACATAGGATGTGCAGTATCAAACCCCACGTTCGCCTTAACCTGTGCAGCCGCCCATTTATGTCTAACCTGAGTAGAGAGTTTTGTTGCCTCTCGTATCCGATTAAATTTCGCCACTAGCTCCGGATTTGTTGCCCCGAGCATTTTTTCAATGGATTTTACACTACTCTCAATATTATTAAAGAGTGCATCTACCTCTCGGGCAGCTTGCTTTTCAGTTACCGCTCCCGCTCTTACGTTTTCAACCAGCCTTACAAGATCTTCAGAATAGGGAGTAGCTTCCGCCCAGGCAAGAAACAGACTATTTAATTCTCCCTCTGGAAAACCTGATGATGCACTTAATTCCTTAATAGCGAGTTCAGACTCTTTCACAGCTTTATTTAAATAGGCTTGCGTAAGTGCCTTACTGCGTTCAATATCATAAAGCTCCTCCCGAATTAGCTTTGACGTTAATTCTGTACCGGATCCCCATTTCTTTTCCCAAGACTTACGCACAGTCTGTCCGTGGCTCCACGCCGCCTTTTGCCATGCGTTCCCCGCGAATTCTTTAGGTATTTCAGTCAGCTTGCTTTGGGGAGGCATATCTTTAACTAAATCTAAAGCCTCTTCAATATCGTCAAGAAAAGCCTTGGAGTTCGCTGCCCCTAGCTCTATTAGGCGTTCTTTGGTTGCTCCTTTAGGAATTACTCTTCCTAAATGTATTCCCCAATCTTTCACGCCGTCCCAACTCTCTATCTTGTTGCGAACCTTAGCTATTACTTCGGGCTTGAGTAGCTTCTCTTCTACTTTCGCGAGTAATAGCCACTTCTCTAAGTCTCCTTCCTCCGCAGTCTTTGCACCAGTCTGTACAAGTTTGGGTTTAACACCACTTAATAAGCCAGCTTTTCCTGCCTGATACGTTTTAAGAAATTTTTCTCCACTAGTAGTTCCTGCAAAACCTCGGATAGCTAGACCTGCTGCTTTTCCAGGCCAAGCAAGAGGGCTGGCTTTTGACTTATTCATCCAGTTCCACCAGCTACCGTGGCTTTGGAGAGAGGCCGACTTCTTAGTGAGCTCTCGGAGAAAGGGAAGCCTAATAGATAGCTCTACCTTATTGGCATCGTTTACGAGATCAGCTATCTTTACATCGTCTTTTACGCCAGATAATAGTTTAGTAATCCTACGCTTATGATATTTCCCAGCCATACCTGCTGGCATTTCTGTCGCTTTGATTGCGTTGCGGAGTTTCCCTACAGTACCGAAATCGGATACCCCCTTTTTACCTGCTAACAATCCAGCCTTACGAAATGCTACGCCTGTTCTGTTTGTTCCCTTGAGTAATTGAGTGGCTTTGTGAGCCTTTCCTAAAATGGAAAGCGGTGCTGCCATAAATGTCACAGGATCTGTGCCAAATTCAAGGAGAAGATTTGGAAGCCAATGGCCTTGATCACCAAAAACGTCTGTAGCCCTATATCGCTTTTGCTCCCCAGGTGTAAGAAGTCCCAACACCGGAATTAGTTCGGGAGCTAAAATACCTTCCCGCGAGAAGAGATCTACATCCTCTTCCTTTAAAGCATTTACAGTCCTAAGTACAAGTTGATGAAGGGGAAGGATTCCGTGATAGGCTTTCTCTAGAAGACCCATCGGTGCGCGAACACCCTCTTCGGAAGGAGCATCGAAATACACATTTTGTGTGGCTTTTATTCCAGCCCCGTAATTGCTTAGGTTTAGTTTAGCCATCTTCCATCAGGACTGAAGTTTTCGTGCTCCTCTTTTGAAAAGCGGAGAGCTTCTTCCGCTTCCCTAAAAATTGGGAAGTCGTTTGGCCCCCCTTCGCGGATCATTTCTTTAATCTCCTCGGGCGTCATTTTCTTGCCGTCGCGCATTGTTGGGTGAACGTAATGCAACTCGTCAAATTCAGAAGTCCCAAGCAGTACATTACTTTCCGCTTCTGGATTCTTCTTATCAAGACCTTTTACCATTGGATAGTTGCCAGGAAATCTTCCTTTCCAATTATTTACCATTGTATCTTCAGGGACGATAGGCTTTGCTCGGAGTGGCTCTCTCTTTCTCTTGTTTACAAACTCTGTCAAAGCATCGACGTTTGTTGCCGCCCCTGCTAGTACGGTAGATCCTCTCATTGACGATATGCCTCTTCCTCCGCTACTTAAATCGGCCATTTCTTCAAGTAGCGCAGCTTCTACAGGCTCTACCTCCGCTACTATGGTTGCAAGCTGGCGCAGCTTAGTCGAAACATTTGCGTCGGCCATATCCTGCGAAAAGACCTGAAAAATTTCCTGTCCTGTGCCTGATAAAACGGGCCGCGTTCCTGTGGACTCTTGCTTTTCAGCCCCCGCTCTTACTTTGTACTTTTCTTCTATTATTTGCCCCTTTGTATCTCTTTCATACATCAAAGAGGAAAATAATTCCAAAACCTTTCTTTCTACATCTTCATAGTCACCAGCACTTACCAGAGTAAGTAGTTCCCCTGCGCGTTCTTCGTATGCTCTTTTTGCGAGCGGGGACAATGCTTGGTATCGTAAAATACCCTGCTTTTCGGCTTCTAATGCGGTAAAGCGAGGATCGGCCTGGGGGTTTTTGCCCTCCGTTAGCATAAGCCAAGCCAGTGAATCCTCCACATGATCTAAATTTGCTTTGCTTCCTAGATTCTCCGTTGCCGCAAAAGCTATCGCAACGCCTTGAGCATTTGGATTACCTTTAAGAAGCTCTGCAACATAACGCGCCTTCGTGATTGGAATCCCCGTTTGGTTCGCTAATAGTTTAGCTAACTGGGACGGATCTTGGATTAAAGCTCTTCTTTGCTCTGGAGTATATTGTTCTTGAAGGTAGCTTATTGGCTTTTGTATCCAAGAGTCAAGTTGACTTAGGCTCTGGGCTACAAGAGTGGAAGCACGGACTGAGGGACTGACTTCTACTCTATGGCCTTGGGTTCCAGCCCACTCCACGCTCGGCACTTCTTCTTCTCCTAAGCGAAACAAGAGTGAATGTTGGTCTGCAACATCAAGAAGATCTTGATCCTGCGCTCTTTCCTCGACTTCCATAATTTCGGGTATTCCCCTTAATATTTGTGACCGTAATTCAGTCTTTCCTAGGTCATCTAGGTAAGGAGCGAATGTATTTAATTTATTATTTATCGTTGAAGGATCTCCACCCGACGCATTAATTATTCTATTTGCTATCTCTGGTATAGCATTGGAGGCTAACCTATAGACATCTCCTTGCGACGTTTTTTGGGGGACTACCGCTTGCGACATACCGTTCAATTCAGGCACACCTAAATTAGCCATCTGAGCATTAAACTGCTTATCCATGTTGGCCTTAGCACTCGCATCTGATGCCCTCGCTATTTCTTGATTAGTAAGTTGCGATACCGCTGCCATAGCCTCTTTCTGAGCTTCCGGCGGTAGTGCCGATAACTCCATGTGGCCATACTGCTGCGCTAGAGCGAGGGCATTAAAAACTTCAGGGGTACTTTCTTGGATTGGAAAAGCACTCCTGAGCCGAGAATACTGCGCTGGATCTACTCCTGGAGTACCAGCCACGCCAATAGGCTTAAGGGTGGCAGCTAAGGTTGTGAGATTTCCCCACTTTAGACGTGCCATCTCCTCCATAGCCTCGGCATGCATTACCTTTTTAGCGTCATCATTTAGAGTTTCTGGCTCATACCACGAGTAATCCCCTGCTTTTGCCGCCCGAGTAAAACTACTTTGCTGGGCTCGGCTATACGACGTCTGGGCAGACCTATTTAATTGCCTGTAGCGTCCATCAATCGCCGCTCGGGACTGGGGGGTCTTTGCTTGGGATATGGCGTCTTTATACCAAGTATCGATTTGGCCGTAAATAGCTCCGTTACTAGGATCGGCGTAACGTAACGCAGAGCCTTCGTCTTCCAATTGAAAATCAATCGTCTCTGCTCGTGTCATCGCAGCATTCAGAGAATTTTGATCTAACAGCATCTCTTTATTAAAAGCATCGCGTTGAGCTTTTAGAAACTGAGCTACAAATTGCGTGTCATTATCGGCGTCAATTGCGCCAAGTATGCCGCCTAAAACAGCGTTTGTAACTGTACCTAACAACGTAGGATCAGCATCGACAGGATTTCCTAAGTGCTCTTGTGCCATTATTACCAGCCTATTCTTCTTCGTGTGAGTAAGGTTTGTAGGTAGTTATTCCTTAGTTGCATACTTTCTTCCCCTCTGTCTTCAAACCAGTAAGGTGTTCCACCTGTAACAGGTGGAGCATGAAGCGGTTGGTTCATCCTCCATTCTGCTGGTACTTGGTAATCCCAAGGACTTGGATCCCCAGATCCCCAGTAATCAAATCTCTCGTTTTGTTGCTCTGGAAAGATCGATGGAGGGTAATGTGGAGGTTTGAAGGGAAGGTTTGGCGGAGGAGAGAGAGCTCCTCTAGAAGTTCCAGGTAGCTCTGTTATACCGTAAGGGGGATCATAATATCCGCCTCCTTCTCTTTGTGCGAAATCTCGGGAATCAATTTGATACGGCTCCGGCCCTGTGTCAAGTCTGGCCCAGGGAATTAAATCTGGAACACTAGGGGGCGCATGCTGCGCTTGAATTGAGCCGAATGGAGGAGGAGTTGCCCCCATCGAAAACCCTTCGTCATAAAGGGTTTGATGTCCCAGTAGATCTCCCGCCCTTTTCATTGGGGAGATACTAACTCCTTCGTCAAAGTCAAAATCGTCATAAAATCTCGGATGTCCCAGTAGATCTCCCGTCCTTTTCATTTCCGAAGGATCTACACTGTAAAAGCTGGAATCAGGATCGTCGATAATGTCGAATCGATCAGGATCGCTCGGCACTGTCGTTTTGAATAGACCTTTCAGCAACGCAGAACCTCCCATCGAAGCAATAGCACCTCCTAAGGCTCCCATTAAAGCTGATTTTTTCTGACTTCTTTGGTAAGCCATCTGCTCTAGAAATCGTTCGTGCTGGAGGTTAGTTTTGTACCGCTCCTCTTTAAGCTGTGCAGATGTACTGAGAGCCTTCTGCTCCATTTCTAAAAGCATGCGCTGATTCTGCATCCGCTTTGACATAGCAGCTTCACTTGCCAGAGTCGCAGATTGCGCCCGCGCAAATCCGCCGAGCACAGTTTGAGCTCCCCCTGTCAGCCCCGCACTTTGTTCAGCGCGTTCGACTTGAGCAGTAGCTTGCTCCCTAATCCCTTGCTCAAGAGCAGCCTCTAAGACCGGATCGTCAAATCCACTTAGTTGCCGTAGCCTCCGTGCATAGTTTTCAAACTGTAATGCCGATGAGCTTGGTCTTTGTGAGCCTCTTTTTGCCATGTTACTGTTCCAAATCGTGCATTAAATTAATGCGATCAAGTTTTGCTGCTTCAGCTTTGCGGTTACGTATTCTTGCGCGAATCCAACGCCCTCGGGATGCGCCTTGATGGCGAACATCTGCAAGAGCACCTATATCTATGAAGGTAGAAGAACTGGCTGTGCGAGATCCTGGTACGGAATCGCCATCTAGTGCAATCTGAAAGCCTGTACCAGAAAGAATACCTGTCTTAAGGGTAGTCTGTGAGATGTCGTGGCCTACAGGATTTTCGTACCAGCCCGTGTCATACAAGAAGCCTTCTTCGCCTATGCCCAGTTCAACATCAACAGTCCCATCTTCTAGGCTAACAAGCGAATCGGTTGTCGTTAATGCGCCTCCTGTATACCCAGTTACGGTAGTGTATATCGAAGCTCCTTCCGAATCGACTACTAGAACTCTTGTTCCAGTTGGCGCATTCGGATTTGTCATAGTGAGCGTATTCCCCGACAAAGAACCTGTAGAACTTTCGTCCGTATTAGCATTTAAATCGTCCCCAACAATCGTGGAGTTCTTTAAGGAATAACTTCCAGAGCCTAAGTGAACAACACCAAAGCCTGAACTAAGATCGCCAACACTTAATGCATCACGATCTTCGATAGTCCAACGCTGACTCGGGAAGTAAAAACGCAAAGTCTCGCCTGTATCTTCGTTGATGACATACAAGCTAGCATTAATACTACTTACCGATAACCTGCCATTCGTCGGAAGTTTGTCGATAATCGGAGCACCGAAATCTTCAGCCGCAGGTGCGCTAAGTCCTGAAGGAGGAGTTACTCGCCAAAGAGCACCGTCTCCAAGGACGTAGACAGATCCTGCATAGGTAGTCACAGCCCTCGCGGATTGCGCTCCAACTCCACCCAGGTAATAGGGTCTGGGGCTTTCGGAACTTCCAGTTAAAATAGTTCCCCAGTCTGCGCCAAACACAGCCAAAGAATTTGCGTAGGGTATTGCTGCTACGATATCCGATAAACCTTGATTAGGTACATGATATTGGGAAGCAGACTCAAAGGATTCCCATCCAAATGGGCCTTGAGCTCCTAATGAAATTATGCCGTCTTTGAATACACCTAACCTATCATCCCAAGTAAAGATGCCGTCAGGTCTGCTAGGTACAAAACCGGACGATTCGCTAATCACATTCCCCAAGGTATCTTCGTGAATGTTGTCGATAAAACTTGCTTCGCCTATCGGAATTCGCGCCAGAAATCTCAGAGGATTTCCTTCTACGTTTGTCAGAGCCTTAGTTATCTCTTGCTCATCCCGCTCGTCTGAAATGCCGATGCGCTTAGTTCTGAAGAGTTCGATAGCCGTAATATAGGGATACGCGGCATCTGGAAACGACACAGCCGGAGCCGGATTGTCAATGTCCTCATCATCAATTGTACGCGCATCAAAGATTTCGGGATTGGGTGTTGACCACGATCCTCCTGGCCCCTTCTTCTCAAAGTTTCCTGATACTAAGCCCCAGTTTTTAAATGTACCATCTACCGGATCATTCTCGTCGAAAGGCTGGAACTTGGCGAAGTAATGCAAGTTCAACACTTCATTACTATCTTGCCTTGCGCGTGTATCTAGGTAGTCATAATTCTCCCACTCGTCTTGGTATCGGTTGCCTTGCCACATGCGAAATTCTCCGATCCAAGTATCCGCAGTATTGGTTACATCTTTAAAGCCCCCGAGGTAGATAATAAATTTAGCTATTTCTAGCGTATTATCTTTTGGGCTATCCATCGAGAACGCCATTATTTCCTGACCGTTTAGCGCATAGTCCTTTAGAGTTATATCAAAGTTAGAGCCAACAGTTGTCATAACTGTAGAGATAGTATACCAGTTAAAATTTTCGGCATCCACGTTTAGGCCACCTAATTTTAACTCGTCAAAAGATATGACACGTTCCGAGAAAGGATTCCATAACTCTGATACAATCGTGAAAGATTCTTCGCCTGTTGAGAGTGTGACCGAGCCATCACCTAACGGACTTGCGTATAACTGGATCTCAGCATTCTTTGCAGCAGTTTCATCTGTATCTGTAACCATTAGAGCATACTGAACATCCCCCAGAGTTTTAGTCTGCTCGAAATATGACCTTGCAGGATTACTTACTTTTGCAGTAGTATTATCTCCTTCATAGCAACTCCAGTAGACTTTAGCCGCCCGATCCCAAAACTTATCTGGTTTATCGTAAATATCGTCTGTAATAAAAGCCACATCAGAAACTAATCCGTGATCAAAACCAGGCTCTGTTTTAGTAGCAAACCGCATTTCAAAGTGCGTTTTAATTGCGTCTTTAGATACTGCTGTTTCCCAAGCTCTCGCATGATACCAATGAGTATTTTCTGATAGTCCTCCTACATATTCCGACGCGTCGTTATCATCCTCGTCATTATTACCATGCCCTCCTGTGGCAGTTACACCCTTAAACTGTTCATCCATATGATTAGCAGTTCCGTTCCCTGTTTCTCCAAAACCTGATGAACCCCAATGAAGAAGTCTTTGATCCGCGTCATATCCTCCATTATTTGAATTAAAGAATGAGTCTAAAGCCTGTCCATTGGTAGCTTCAGAAGGAAGTGTGTCGTAGGAATGCCACACATCCGCAGTAACGTCGTGTACGTGTATCCTAAGTGCGTTACCCTTACGAGTTACAACTACTGTATAGTTTTGACCAGTTGTCCACTCAAAATCCCCGCCGCTACCATCATCGATAGTTCCGATTCTATAGTATGGCAATCTATATCTTCTATTTACTGATCGCGCCACAACTAGACGAAAATCTGTATCATTGCCCCAACCATGCCCCTTGTAAAGCATGACTTGAAAAGCTGGAAGCCAAGGCTGAAGATCATTAGGGCCAACTGAAAAAAGACATTGAGTATGAGTAACCGAATCGGCTAATGTCGAACTGTCAAACTTGAATGAAAATCCTATAGTAAAATCTTTTGTGGTATCCAACTCTAGGCCCGCTCGATATGCAACCCAAGCACATCCCTTGCTACTTGTAGTTCTGTTCTGAGAGTATCGATCAAATACACTTTCCTCGTAGTCGTTGAAACCTGGGAACGCCGCAAAAACCTCTACCGAATTTCCGTGGACATTACTATCTCCTGGATTATCATCATCGAAGAGGAAATAGTTTTCAACACCATCGTGGGTAAGACCGTAAGATGCGCCGAGCTCAGTTTTACCTGAATCCTCGTCCCCCTCTTTTGTTGTACCTAAAACTACTTTAGTTCCACCAAGAGCTTTAACAGGCTTAAGCCGTCTAATGGGGCCATAAGTACCATCCCCTGAAGCAAATCGTGCGCCGTACTGGTAGACGCCGTCAAGAATTCCGCTTGAACGTATATTTCTAACCGAAACTTCTTGTCCAATCTCGGGCAATCCAAGAGGGCGTAACTTGTTTCTCCGGACATCCGCAACACAGAGAGCACCATCAGGCTCGTTAAGGAATAATTTATCTCCTAACTTAAGCCCTGTTGCAGCCTTTGAAAAGATACCGTCCTCTGCTCTGAGAGTAGACGTTGCGCCTATAACACCCGCCGGAACTAAAACTTCACCTGCTAGAATAGCTTTATGGTCTGCGTCTTGGACTGGGCCTGGGGCGATGGAGGGTAATGCGGAGGTTGGTGCGTGTGTTTCTAATGCTAATGCAATATTAAATGCGCTGACATCTTCAACAGAATCTGCTCGGTGCTGGAGGTCAAAGATCGCCTCGCCGTCATCCGAAGTTGCCGCGTAATCAAATATCGAAAATCCTAAAAGAGATCCGTGGAAATTGGTATCATTTTCTTTGTCTTCATCTGCGCCAATGAAGAGGTCAGGGATTCGTCTATGGTCAATAAAGGGCAACTCAGTCCCTGCTGCTGAGGTAGTAGCAGTATCTGTGCCGTTATAGATAAATAGATTCGTGCCGTCACAACCTACCCAAACAGTAGTTTCAGTGTTTAGATCCGAATGGAAATCAGCTCCAGTTTCCCATCTAGTTTGCTCTGAGTAAGTAAATAAGAGTTCGCCTGTATCTGCCTCTAATTCTAGTTTAGCAAAACCTGGAAATTCAAATAACGTAGTAGTACGTTGTTCAGTTAGAAACTCCCGCGAAAATGTAACTTTAAATGCAAATACATTACTCGCCACACTCGATAAGTTAGATGTAAAAAATCTGTCGAATACCGAATTAAACGGTACTCTAACAGCACCCGAGAGGCCATTAAATCTTAATTCTCCTTCGTCAAGTAAGGGCTTACTTGGATACGGTAAAGCATCCCCGATTCCGGTTGCCGGAGAGATCGGTGCTTTAGAATCGCAATTTAATTGAATCTGAGGAGTTGTAGTCGGGGAACGACTCGCCATAGCCCAATCTTCTTCCGAAGTCGGATCTACATTTTTAAAAATATTAATAGGATCAATTACGGTGATCGTTCCTTCAGGAGATGCTGTAGGCCCGAGGATAGAAAGCGTACAACCATTCATCGTATACGTTCCCGAAGCTAAAGTCCCATCATCTTCTGAAGCATCTACATAAAGAGTTACTTCAGGCGTTCCCATTGGCCCATCTACACGCAACGCGACTTTAATATTCGTGTCAGGTGTAGTAGGTATCGAAAGAGCGTCGACTCCAGTTAATCCTGCTACTCCGGAGTTATCGTAGATATTAGCTTTAATCGTATAGGCTCCACCCGCTTTTTCCGCCCAAATTTTAAACGTATTGTTGGCGTCCTTCGCTGCAAAATTCGCTTTCTGTTGACCTTCAATTAAATATATCTTACCTGCCGCCTCTTGAATAGAGCCTAAAGCTACCTGGAATGCAATTGTAAAGCCGTTCGTTTGACCGGAAACATCAAGAGCATTCGTATCTAATTGCCAATAGCTACTCCCTGGTGCAGCAAAACCTGCTGCTGAAGTATATTGTGTTTGTCGTACTGAACCGACTCTACGAGTTGGAGTCTCCGATTCGGCAGGATCCGCTTCCCGAATTTCGTGTAGCGCAGGTTTTTCTGTGAGTATCCCAGGAGACACTCTACGCATAGGAAACTGATCGATGCGACTTGGATGTTTCATTGTGGTGGGTCAGGGTGAAGTACTCCATCTGCTGTAGCTGGATCTCCATGATCAAAGTTATCGAGAGGTGTATTATTCCTTTCCGTGAAACCTGTATAAAGTTCACCTTCTCGCCAACAATTCCAGCCGTTCAAACTCCATTCTGTAGAGTCAGGGAAGGCTGGTGTATAGTGCTCGCGACGTACCGCTAAAACATTTAGTATAACTTTAACTGTAGAATCATCTGATTCAATGTGGGTAAATATACCACCTGAAAAAGCTGCTCCTTTTACAGCATCCGGAGTCCAAGAATTACTTCCGAGATTTGCGGTAACAGGTAAAGTCCACAGATTAGTATCCGCTTCTTGGTCATCAGGATCGTTGGAAGTAAATAACTTGACGTAAGTTGAATCTGTCCCTGCCCCTTCGTAAAGGCTAGCTTCCGCATATATCAGATGGCAAGAGTCATCTACAACGATGTATCGCTTCTGGCTGTCTAATAACATAGACGCCGAAATTAATCGATCTGGATGCGGCTTCAGATCGCAGCAATGCTTCGGAGGATCACCTTCTCGTGCCATTTTTCCTTATGTGAACTTGGGCTGGGCGGGAAACTTGTTTACCTGAACTACTATCTTTAATATCCTCTTTGCTCAAGCTAGCTTCAACAGGACTAACGCCACCTGTTTTCCAGGATCGCCAAATATGGACTGCGCGAGATAGTACAGCATCTAAAGTTTCGTCCGGCCAACTAAGCGTGTCTGAATCGCCCATAGTACTTAAGGACTTAAGCTGTTTAACAGCGAAATTTTTTGCGGTGTCCAGCACAGGCCAGATCACTAAATACGCATTTGTACCGTCATAGAGTTGCTCATATCCTCCGACATCTGTATAGGATGTAAGACCATACGTAGTTACTCCATCCGGTGTGGGAACTAGTTTAATTAAATTACCTAGTTCAAGTACTTCTAAAACCCGTCCTGCTGTGGGTAACTGTACTGTTCGTTGGTAAAGAGTTACAGTTGCGCCAACTTTAGACGAATGTATCGGTGAACCAAAGTCTATGGAATTCGCGTCAGAATTAACCGAATACACTAGATATCTAACACCGTCAATATCACAAACATCTCCTGGTCTAGTATCCGCAGAAACAGATGAGAAAGTTATGGTAGAGGTTCCGGCGGAATGCGACGAAACGGTTAACGATGTGGAGCCTTCAGTAGACCCCACAAAGTAGTTACTGGCAAGACCAGGGACACCATCGCTGGCAGCCCTGGCCGCACCTGCATTGATCGCCTCCTTAACTTGGCTAGCTGCAATAGCCGAAGCGGTAGTGATACCGACACGATTGTAGAAGCGGGTAGCCAAGCTAGAGAGAAGTACCATTTTCTATGCGTCCTTAAAACGGTCTGACATTACGAATGAACGACGCCCGTTATCCAAAGACCAGCATGATCTCGCATGTAGTCGTTTGAACAACCAAGTATCTTGCTCTGCAACCTGGAAATCAGAGATCGGCTCTAGCCATTTGCCTGTAGCAGCATCGCCGCCGTAGACCATGTTAAAGCGCAAAGAACTCCAGTTAATCCCCATGATTGGGTGTGTAGCAACAGGTGTAACATCCGAAGTACAGTCCCATCCAGCATGCGCTGTAAGGAAATGGTGGAAATCCAACATTGTCCCTGCGATAGGAATTTCAGTAGTAGTTGCCAAGTTTCCTAGTAGGGCGTCATTAATTTGACCCTTACTTCGCATATACTTGAGAACCTCTTCGTACATTTCAGGAGTTACCATCCAGTCCGTAACCATCTCACCCGCTCCGTAGCGGGAAACTGCGATGATATACTTCTGGAGGTACTCGTAAACATCTTGGCCGTTATTAGCATTGAATGCTGTTTTACCGCCGTTATCGTTGTCTACAGCATCAAAATAAGGCTCCCATTTAGGGGCATTCTCCTGAGATATTCCCATGAATGTCTCAGTCTCCTTATTGCCGTATTGAGATCCACCTGCTGGCCCTCGATTATTATCAACTCCTGAAATGAACAAACCTAACAGAGAGAAAGAGGGCATGTCAGCGTAATCTGATCCACCTCCAAAATTTGCGTCCGTTAAATGTGGCGCAAGTGCTACAGGGGCAGCAACATCCGTAGCTCCTCCAAGTACAGCATAAGCCTCTTCTTCTTGGAAGAATTCAGCCATGTGCCGTTCAAGTAGTCCTGCAACAGTATCGATGCCTTGCTGTACTGGACGCCGTAGCAAATCCTCAGGTATCACAAAGTTACTTGCAACATCTAGGATGCTTGAACGCGCAGTTGACCAAATGCCGTTTTGCGTGAGTGCCAAACTGGAGGCAGAACCCATCGCCTGAGAACCAGCGACTTCTCTAGAGCCCCTGTAGTATTTCCAGGCACTACCTTCTCCTCCTGTTGCTCCTGTAGTCAAGAGGTGCTCTACGTAATCCGCATCATTCACAGAGAATACGCGGCCACGTTCGGCAGCTTTACGGTAGAATTTTTCGCCTCGGTCATTTACTAACCAAGCCGGATCTGAGGTCATTGTGTTAATGGTACTGAGGACAAGAGAGTCCAGCAGTTCCGTGGTAGTTCGCGTGAGCGGGAGAGCCATTTTTAAGTGCGCCTATTGCGCTTCGAGTGTTGTTCTAAAACTTTCTGGGCATTTTCTGCGATACGACGTTTCATCTCCTGCTTATTTTTAGGGGCTCCTTCTTCCGTAGTCGGAATGAATAATTGAGGGACTGAGGTGTCATAACTTGAAGTAGCTTCAGATTGCTGTGGAGCAAGTCCAGCCGCATGTACTAAATAAATGACTCCCTTCTTATCGAGGAGCATCTTATTAGTATAGCGTCCAGATTCCAAGCCATCTTTGTACTCTGCAAAAATTTGCTTGCCTTCATCAGAGTTGGCAGCGATGCCTTCCTCTTGAAGCCAGTTATGAATGTTCAGTTTTGCTGTAGCCTTAACTTCAGCTAACTCAACTTCCCGAGCAACAATCTCTTGGATTTGATCAGGATTTTGGTAGCCTTTTGCTTTAAGGTCAGCTTCTCGTTTATCATCCCACTTACGGTGTGCACCATCGAGGGCTTGCCCAATCATGCTTTCAACTTTTTTCATTTGATCAGCAGTAAAATCTTGGGCTAATTCAGCCTTTGTCTGGGCCGGAGTCTCAACACCATCTGCCGCCGCGTCTGCAAGTGTACCTATAGGCTCTTGAGAGGGTTCGATAGAGGTAGGTGTAGGAGTAGTTTCGTTCGTATCTTCAGTCATTTTGGGTGTACCTATGGCTCCCATGCATTAGAGTTTACCCTTGGCTCTCTTCATGCGGTTTAAGAAATCGAGGAGGTTGTTTATCCCAGGTGGTCACACCATCCTCGTTAAGGTTAGTCTTTTTTAATTTGGTTTCAAAGTCGCGCAGACTATAAGCTGTGCGATTCTCTGGATCTCCCTCGCGAGGGAGTGCAAACATCTCAAATCCATTAGCCCATTCACCACTACCTGTGCGGCTAGGACGGGCGGCTTGAGCGTCGTTTAACCAGATATCTCGGTCTTCGAGATACTGGGTGAATTCAATTTCGGCTTTAGAGTTTCTGGGCGGGGCTGATATTTTACTTTCACATTTCTGACAAGTCCACTCAGGATACTCTACCGCACCTGTAAATTTACATGTAGTACAGGTGTGTAATGTACGTAAGCCTTGGTCAATAAGCCAGCCAACATACGGATCGCCAAAACGCGGAAGGTTAAACATTAGAAGGATGTGCCTCGATTAGAATGTTGTACTCTGCATTATCCGGAGCAGAACCAGATTGCTTTAAACGAAGAAGATCAGGAGGATTAGAGATAGTTACAGAGTCCATCACGCCAGTAGTAACTTCAATAGTAATCGTAGTTCCTATATCATTCCACGTACCGTCTGGATTACCTGCCTGGATTTCATATACTCCAGAATTACTTGTAGGTGCAACCTCCACGGTTCCAAGATGAAATGTGGCCGAAACACATCGTCCAATTTCAACTCCCTCCGTGATGGTGTCACCCTCCTCAACAGCTTCAAAGCGAAACCATTTAACCCCGCCAGAATTAAAGGCAGCAGTATCGTCACCAGATGCTGTTCTCCAGGCTCCGTTTAAAAGTTTTTGGTGGGTAGCAGTAGTCATTATTCCAAGTGTTTAGGGCTCAAAGACAGTAACAGTGTCAGGGTGAAGGGGCAGCACAATGCGGCTGGGGTAGGTTTCACCGTGGTACAAGGTTACGGTGTTGTTGTCGAAACAGGGGTGGCAGCGCACAGGATTGTCTCCATTAACCTGAGGAACATCAAAGCGGGTGTAGTTGGCGAACTGCACACGTAAAAGGTTAGTGCTGCCGCCTCCAGGTAGGTGCATGGCCTTGAGACTAAACTCCAGACACACCTTGCGAATGTCCCCCGCGACATAACTTTCAGGGAAGGCATACCATGTATCTGCCACATCAATCCAGTTTGATCCGGTGTCAGCCGAGTACTGGATTTTCGCGTAGACCTGAGCCCCAGCCTGAGACGCACTAAGCCAGAAATGCCCTTGAGCGACACCTAGGTACGTGGACTCTTTTAACGGGGAAGTGGATGCTGTTATAACCTTCTGGAAGTCGTTGGTATCGTAGGTTATACGGGAGCTATAGTACGAATCTATGTTCGTAGAACTTACACCACCCGCTATTGCGGTACTTACGTCCTCGGGAGTAGTGGCGGTTCCCCATGTGTTGGTGATGGTAGTAGTCCAGTCCGACCCAGAAGGTTCTGCGGCAACTAGTGCTGTTTCGCCAATCCAAAGCTGCGTGGGTATCGAGGTAACCGCTGTGGCATCCTCATCCCCAAACCGCCGAAGCCAGTGCATCTTCTCGGCTGTAACTCGCACCCAGGAGTAGGAGGTATCCGTATAGGGAGGTGGATCCTCGTCCGCGTAGTCGGTGGCGTTGTTAGGGGTAATAAGCATCTCAACCTTAGGACAGGCTGTGGGAGAACTATTACCAAAATTCGTTGCTAGGACATCCTCATTCTTGAGGTAGTATCGGAAAAAGTGCAACTGCTTGGCTCTCATCCGGATCTCCTCCCCATCCACCTCTGTAGACGCATGACCGCCTGACGCACCGAACACACCAAAAGCGTTTTCCCTGTGGGAGAGTAGGTCAATAAGCGCGTTGGGCGGAGCCCAGTGATCGTCGCAGTCCAGGATAGCTAGTATAGGGAAGTCTCTAGGAAGACGCTCTCCTAACTCGTCAACATTGGGGTAGCGGTTTAGTAGGGTATCTCTGTTATCTGAGGATACGGTGCGCCCTGTAACAACCGATTTAAGTTGGTAGGCATCTCCAGTGTCCAGGGTATCTTGTAAAAGTTGCAGGTTGGTGGCAAGGTGTGTCTTAATGGCTGTCTGATCCTTATAGCCGTCCCAGATGTACCCGCAAAACGTCGGTGTTCTCTCCCCTATAAGGTCTCGGGCAGGAGCGGTGATGGCGTCTTGGCGGCGCGGGAGGAAAGCCCTGGGGGAAATCGCTGAAATCTTAGGCATGGGCATCCCGCCGATAAGTGTACGATCTTCCCCTAGACCACTCATAAGCCATGTAAGAGCACCCCCTGCACTGGTTCCCGACAGCCCAATCTTACTAAACTCAATGTACGAGGAGTAGTTCGCGTTGACGTAGTGCATAAGCTCTACAATGTCCTTCATATCCCGCCGACAGTACAGACCCCATCCGTACTCAGAGTTAGTATAACCATTGTCCCCGATCCAGTCATCCCCATCTGAACCACCCCCATCTCCGTGTCCTCTGTGGTCTAATGTGACACAAGTAAACCCATTATCACGGGCGGCTTGTGCCGAGTCCGCAGCACTGGAGCGGTTGCCCCCTGCCCCGTGGAAGAAAAACAATAAAGGTACTTGACCAGAGGCGTCATCGTAATAAATATTGTACTCCATTACATACCCATCGGACATGGTAATGGTTTGAGCTTCGCTATTTACTGTAGCCATTTTAAACTATGGGGATGTCTTCTGTGCCGAGGAATGGTGTACTCTGTGCTCCCTGCGTTTGGATGCCACCTGCGGGGGCCAATAAAGCGTTCTTCTGTGCAACTTGTTGGTGCTGTACGATAGCAGCGGAAATAGCTAGTATTAGTTCTGTGTTAGACTGCGGCGTCTCAGCTAGCTTCTGTGAATAATACGCGATAAACTGATCAGGCGGATCTTGTTCTAGAACAGAGATTGCCGCCGTCTTACCTGAGATGTAGTCAAATAACCGATCCTGAGGGCCACCCGATGCCAAACTTAATTCAAGGTATTGTGCGATGTCCCGTGCACCTGTGGCCCAGAGGAGTCGGCGTAGTGACTCTACGATAACTGGAGGCGCACCATTTGGAAACTGGGCTAATGTATTTGTAACAAGAGAAGTGGCTGCGGCATAAGTTTCTCGCTGGCCTTGTTGCGATAAATTCCCTAGTTCAACTGCATCTACCCTGAAAGACATGAGTGCGCTTTCGGGATCAGGTATGTCGTATATCTTCGACAGACCTGAAGGAAGCGGGATCTCTAGTGCCTCACCCCACATCTCCCGCTGATAAGAAAATGTAACGTGAGCAGCCGAAGCAAAAAGCTCCGCCATAACAGAAAGTCGATCCTTAGTTCTGCGGTTACCCGCGTTAGATAATATCGAAGCCTCGGCAGCAGATTTTCTTGGGCCTATCTGCATACCTCTGTCTAGAGCGTTAGATCCAATTACATCATCTAGTAATCGTATGTATTGTTCCAGAGCCGCGAAAAGTTCAGCAAGCGCAGAGTTTCTCTCGACAGGCCGCATCTTGTGCGATACACCCGTATCGGCTGTATCCGCTAATCCTGTTTTAACAGGTACGTATATCGTATCGCCTGTCTGATTGTCTCGTACTTCTTTGATGTAATCTTCTGTAAGAGCTTCTTCATCGTAAAGTATTACATTGTTAATGCTTCCAACTTCCTTAGTGATAGCGTGTAAAGTATCGTGGATGTCATTTATGAGAGGGATCCAAGACAATACTTCAGAAGGACTGATGTCTTCCCCTGGCGCAGGGTCAAGGAACGAGCGGATAATTAAAGGACACGCGCCTGATAACTTAACGCGAGATACGGGCATTCCGATGCCAGTATTCGACTTACCTTTATCCGAGCCGAGCTCGTAGGTAACCTTCGTACATTTGTTGTGCGCCGTAGGCCAGAAAACTTCGGTCTGGATTACCTTGTCCGTGGGATCCTCAGGATTGGCAATCGAAAAGGTTCGCCAGAAACAACGCCTTAGTCCTGGCTCGTAACCACACTCAACATGGCTAAGAGCTTTGTACTTAAACCGCTCGTGAGGCGGGGCGGATTTGTCTGTGTCTACGTAGAGCCCGACATGCGTCCCCATCGGCCCATAGAGCGCACACTTCCGTGCAGCCTCCTTGAGTCCCCCGTGCCGCCCAGCCCAAAGCATCAATGTGTTCTGGTCTTCGGTAGCTCGGGCCGCTTCCCCTGAAAGAGCCTCAACCTGAAAGACAGGTAGGGCTGGAGAAGCCTCGATTGCCGCTTGGCGGAGGCGTGTCTGGAATAGGTTTGCACCTACGTCCGGATACAGCCAAGGAATAGAAACTGATTCAGGATTAAAATATACGGCTGTAACCGTATGATCCCGCCCCGCATAGAGCGCATTTACACGCTCCGTGACGTACTGAGCCGCAGAGTCGAGCTTTTTCTTAGATTCTGTAACGATCTGCTGGATCGCAGCATCGTCCGGAGCAGGATAGTAGCGAGTCACCTTGGGACAAGTGTATCCAATTGTTTTAGTTTTGTCAAGCCCTAACGCCGCCTTTTGTGCCTCATAGGAGGAGGTTTCCAGTAGGGTGAGTCAGGGCCAGGAGACGCGACTTTTTCAGCCTCGATCCCTGGAACCGCGCCTCGCTTCATAATAAAGTTAGTGAGAAGCGCGAATGCATCTGGAAGATCGTCCGATTCCGACTTAGGGAATTCCGAAAGTCTCTTGAGCAGGATGTCTCGCCCAGGGAATTTACCTGGGAAGAAGATACGATTCTCTGCCATCCCTACTTGAATACCCTGTAGTCGCTGTTGCTTCTTAGCCCGACTTTTTAAATTGATCGGAACAAAACGAACTTTCCTAGCCCAATGCTGTTGGTGCGCCCAGGCACGTAGGGCATCACAAGACATTGTGTTCTCAACCCACAGAGCAGCAATATCCTCAGAGTTCTCGTAGATAAGATCAGCCACGTACTCCATACACTCTGCAATCTGCCCTCGGATTTCTCGTGCTTGGACTGGAAAAAAGATGTTCGTGTCGGGGGGCATGTCGGCAATGCCTGGGATCTCTAGTCCTGGAATACCTATACAACGCTCTGCGGTTGTGACATGTACGAGGATGATACCGTTCCAATCCCCAATCTTGGCATCCGCACGAGAAGTTGGATCCCAAAGAATAATCTTCCGGCCCTTAGGTAGATTCTCTGGAAGAATATCAAAGAGCGTAGACTCTCTAAGACGTTTGTCCGGAAAGAGTGCATACGCCGCCGCGACAGGTTGCACGAGGTACTGCTGGCTCCAGAACTCTGGATCATCAATGCGATCCTCCGCAGCAAGTAATTCTAAGTCGGACATGAAGTCCGGACAGAGTGCGTATGCGCCGTTCGGCCCCCGCCCCTTCTTATCCGCAATACCCGTATTCGGATTCACGCCATCCCAACAACCAAACCGATATTGTGACCACTCTTCGCTGTGCTCCCCAATCCAGGCCGAGAGATCGTAGAAAGCCCAAGGAGTTCCGATGTGTCGGATGTTACCTGACGGATCTCGGAGGATCGGCTCAAGCTGCTTAAAGGACTGAATGACTTTCTCGCGCTGGACTGGGGTTGTCGAGTTGCGTTCATTCGACGGGTCATCGACATAGATATCTGTCGGGTGCTTACCCGCTTTGTTTGAGCCAATCGAACTAGGGAAGAAGCAAGGCTCCCGCCCCATCCCCTGTCTACCTACCGTATTAAAGGATCCTGGCGGAGAACCTGGAGAAGCGCGGCACGGAACAAGCTGGGGAAACGCCGCCGAGAACGGAACAAGTACAGGGGGTTCCTTGCCCTGGGCCGGAATGATCTCAACCATGTTCTCGGCATTGCACATGTTCCGCATCTCACCTAAGATCTCGTTCGCAAGTTGCGTAGCCGCCGACACATACATCGTTCGCTTCTCTGGGTCACGCCATTTCTCCCAGAGCGCGATATCCATCAGCAAGGTTGTCTTGCCGTGGTTCCGCGATACAATCGTACTCGTCCTGTTGGTACTGAGGGCGTTCGCTGTTATTTCTCGATGCAACCTAGAGAACTGCTTCCGCCTAACGGGGGGAGAACCAGGTTGGGCTGTCAGGATTCCCCGATGACCTATAGCATGCCCAAACGCTACAGGATCTTCAAGAAGTCTTAGGATAGCATCAAAAAGCTCAGAAGACTTCTCGATGTCGCGCTCAGAAAGTATTCGCCAAGGAGAAGGAGTCACAAGGCTAGTCTGTAACTAGGTAGCCCTGGAGAGAGACAGCTAGCCCGTTTCCTGCCGAGTCACCCACACCCGTTACCCAAATGTCGGTCTTAGCTGGAAACGCCGTAGCCCCGTTTAGATTGAGCGTCTGGGCTGACGGATTTGAGGTAGTAAAAATATGCATCACTCTGGCCGCGCTGACTGGGGCTGTGCTGTCATCCGCATCCAGGCGTTGGTAGATCTTGACAACATACTCTCGCCCCGTCTGATCTGCAAAAGCCTCTGCCCTCGACAAATAAAGGGTCTTACCTGCCGGAACAGTATAAATCGCCATGTGAGTCTGACCGTAACCAGCACCCATAACAGCTACCACATCTCCGCCAGAGGTTTCAATGGTCATGTTGGCCTCGTTAGCATTGCCGTAGGCTCCCGTATCGGTCACATAGACCCGATGCACCCGAATGAACTGAGTGGTCGTTAAACTGCTGGCACTCGCGCCGTTG
>Ga0080013_1000830_pt1 | contig 42522 bp, 39 predicted proteins | sample ETNvirenome_6_85_FD_69236 | JGI IMG/M metagenome (GOLD analysis project Ga0080013, IMG submission 69236) | Marine viral communities from the Pacific Ocean - ETNP_6_85 (SPADES assembly) (version 2) | ecosystem: Environmental > Aquatic > Marine > Oceanic | place: Pacific Ocean | collected 2013-06-19 | reverse complement strand
AAAAACCAAAGAGGAAAAACAAATGAGTTTATTAAGAAAAGTGTGGGACTGCGCCGTCACCGGTGCAGCAAATGTGTGGGGACTAGTTCTCGATGTAGGATGGTCCGTATGGAGCGAAATCAGAGAAGGCGCCTCCCGCGCAAGCTGGTGGGTACTCGTAGGTTTAGTGTGGCTCGATGGGCTTGCATTGGGCTGGTGGCTGTGGAGTAACTAATGGCCGAGCACAAAGGATTTTTAGATACGTGGTTGTTAAAACTAACGTCACGTAAGCTATTAGTATGGATAACTGCATCGTCATTGGCATTTGCCGGTTACCTCACCAGCGGCGACTGGGTTATTATTAGTACTGTATTTATTGGAACCCAAGGCGCAGTCGATATTGTCGAGAGATTGAAGGGACTTAAGTGACGCCACAGCAGCTAATAGTACAATTTTTAGTGAAGAATTGGAAGGGTATTTTAATCACCCTTCTTTCGCTTGTAGTAATGGGCAAAATGCGCTTTGACTATAAGCAGATGCAAGCTGCCTACGAAGCTTCAGAACAGTCGCTGCAAGCACAACTTGCCGGTCTACACGAGATTCACAAGAAGCAAATGGCTGACATGGAAGAATCCCTCCAGGTTTATAAAGATACCTTAGATCAAGTAGAACACGATTACCAAGAAAGCCAAGACGAACTGTTGGATTTGATCGACAGTCGGAGAGAAGAATTCGGAAGACAATTCTCTGAAGACCCAGAAGAACTATCTGAGACAATAATGTTGATGTACGGATTTGATTATGTTCCTTAGTCTATTATTAATGTTGGGCGGCCCTACTCAAGCAGCAGACACAGGCCAGTTCACATTCCTGGGACACCAACAGTGTGCGCCATTTGAAGGCGTGCTCTTTGATGTGCCGGCATTGTCGGAAATCTTGGCGCGCCAATCAACCGCCAACCTCGCATGCCAAGCACGAATTGAATATGAGCTTTCAGTCGAAGCGGCGAGCTATGAACTAGAACTTCGAAATTGGGAGATTCAATATAATGCACTCCACGAAGAAACAAGCCTTTTGATCTTTCAGAAGGATGAAGAGATCGATCACTTGCAAAGGGCGCTCTTAAAACAGTCGCCACAAAACAATTGGTTGTGGGCTGCAGGAGGTGTTGCAGTAGGAGTGGTAGCAACGTATGGAGCCTATAGATTGTTCAATGAGTGATAAAGATCTAAACAAAATCGCACGCATCGAACAGGCAATTGCCAAGAAATATGGTAAAGAAGCAGTTCAGAATCCTCGCGCAAATTGGGACGAGATCAAAGAAAAAGAATATCTTGAACAGATGCGAGAGTTATATAAAAAAACAACCAAACATGAAAGCTTCCAAGAGAAAATAGATGTAAATGGTATAAAGGTTGCAAAGAAACTATTTAATAGAGATTCTTTACAACGTTGTTCTGTGTGTTCTTCTCTCACGAAAAAAACAGCAGACGATGTTTGTCTTCTAAAATTCGATTGTTGCTATAAATGTTACATCCAATATGTGGAAGATAGAGAAGAAAGATGGAAAAAAGGTTGGAGACCAAATAATGAAAACAACGAAACGTCAATTAAAAAATCTAATTAAGGAAGAAGTTTTAGCGCTTCTTGAGGCCGGCGAGCCCCTGGATAAGACCGGATTACAAAAACAAGTAAGAGACACATCATCCTCCGCAGTAGCCTCATCTCTGTCGTCGCTTAGCCCACAAGAAGTTGAACTTATTCAACTTTTACGACAAATGCAAGAGATTGCGGTGCAGAATACAGGCAACCAAGCTACTACTGCTGTAACAAGATATCTGGAAATGGCTGTAGCTGAAATGTCGAAGCTTAATAAAGCCGGCAGCACCGATGCCGCAACTAAGCCAGACGTGGCCGCTGTGTCGGATCCCGCGGCCGCGGCGCCAGGACAAGAAGAAAAAATAGTAGAGAAAATTATCCAACGCTTATCTCGAAGGAGTAGGTAGCATGGCAACAGTTTATGAAATTATACAAGGTTTATCGCAAGCGGCCGCAAATTCATATGATGGCGCGCTGGGTGAAGATAATGAGCCCGACAAGCCCGGAATCCTTCGAAGAGAAGAAGGAGATGCCCTTATTGACCAGCGCGTAATGGATGGCTTTAACGTTAAGTTTTATGGGAACATGATGTGTCTATCCTATCAATCGGAGATTCAATTAAAAGAAGTTTATGCTTCCGGTTTTGAATCCGACATTGATCAGCGACTTGGCGACATTGTTGGATGGCTCAAGAAAGAGTACAAGAAAATCACAGGTAACGGCGTGACTCTCACCGAAGAAGGCGAAGTCGACGTATTCGTACAAAACACTTCTCGTGTTCGTACTTGGGTACAGGCAAAGAAGCATTATAAGGTTGGAGGACTTGTTGCCGAAATGAACGATGACAACTCCGGAAACCTTGCTCCAGTTGAGAAAAAATGGGAAACCTTCCTTAACCAAGGTGGTTGGAACGGCAAAGGTGGCTCACGCCCCGATAACGATAGCCGCAAGAAAGGCTCGGAGACTGAAAAATGAAAATTTCTCTGGCGCGCCTTAAAGAGATTATTATGGAAGAGGTTGCGAGAGCAACGGCTATTGAAGAAGAAGGTGTCCCAGGCTCCGAGGATGACGAGACAACTCCCCCCCACCCCGTTGAAGAGCAAGAATCCCTTAATATAGAAATTGTGGAAGACTAAAATGAAAGTTACTAAATCCCAACTTAAGCAGATCATTAAAGAAGAGATGGAATCTAGCCCCGCAGTTCTTGCATTACTTAAGGATATTTTAGCGGCTGTAAAAAGTGTGGATACTAGTATTGATTATTTAACCGCCGCTCAAACCGGCGAAGATCCTCTCACGATTAGCACGCTACAAAAAACCATGGGCCGCTATCGCTTGCCATCTAAATTCAGAGGGGAAACCTCCAAAGAAGATGCATGAGTTTTCAACTAGACAAGAAACAGCAAGTCAACGAGATCATAAAGTGCGGCAAAGATCCTTCTTACTTTCTTAAGACTTATGCGCGTATCTCCCATCCTATGCATGGGTTGATTTTATTTGATACGTATGACTTTCAAGATGAGCTTTTGAATGACTTTAATGATTATCGATTCAATGTCATTCTTAAAGCACGACAACTTGGCATCTCCACCATCACAGCCGGCTATATTGTATGGATGATGTTGTTTCACCGCGACAAGGCCATTCTTGTAATGGCAACAAAGTTTGCAACAGCCGGCAACCTTGTCAAAAAGGTTAAAGGCATCATGCGCAATGTCCCTGATTGGCTAAAGATCGCAACAATTAGTGTTGACAACCGCACTTCTTTCGAGTTGTCTAATGGCTCATCGATTAAAGCTGCTTCGACTTCTGGCGATGCTGGTCGTTCTGAAGCCCTATCGTTGCTGGTGCTGGATGAAGCCGCCCATATTGAAAACTTAGAAGAACTCTGGACAGGACTATATCCTACATTGTCTACTGGTGGTCGCTGCATTGCTTTATCGACCCCCAATGGGGTTGGAAACTGGTTTCATAAAACTTGCACAGACGCTGAAGCAGGAGCTAATAATTTTAATCTTACTACATTGAAGTGGGGTGTCCATCCGGATCGCGATGAACAATGGTACAAGAAAGAAACCACGAATATGTCCAAACGCCAGATTGCACAAGAATTAGAGTGCAATTTCAATACTTCTGGCGAAACAGTTATAGATCCCGAGTGCATGGAGTGGCTATTATCTACAGTAAAAGAGCCTAAATACCGCACAGGCTTTGATCGTAATTTTTGGATTTGGGAAGAATTTGATCCTACTTGCAATTATCTCATAGTTGTTGATGTATCTCGTGGCGACGGCGCCGATTTTTCCACATTTCATATCTTAAAGCTCGAAACACTTGAAATCATTGGAGAATATCAAGGCAAAATCACACCCGACTTATTTGCCAACATGCTTAATCAGGTTGGTCGAGAGTTCGGAAATGCGATGATGGTAGTAGAAAATAATAATATTGGCTATACAGTACTTGACAAACTGATAGAAGCAGGTTATCCTAATGTGTATTATTCTATAAAGTCAACACATGAATATATTGAACAACACCAAGCAGAATATAGAACCAACACTGTCCCTGGGTTTTCAACAACCCAGAAGACACGCCCTTTGATAGTGGCAAAATTAGAAGAGTTTATAAGAAACAAACTAATTAAAGTATATTCTATGCGCACTGTAAATGAAATGAAAACTTTTATTTGGAAAAATGGCAAGCCTCAAGCAATGAAGGGCTATAATGACGATCTAATTATGGCTCTTGCCATTACATGTTGGGTTCGTGATACGGCGATTCAATCTAATGCTCGTGACTTGAACTATCAAAAAGCTTTTGTAGATGCAGTTATCACAACTCGAACCACGATGAATACGCGAATTGTTGGACAGCATGGCTATAAAGCTGAAAATGCTTTGGATAAAAAAATGGCAGATGCACAGAAACTTTATGAACAATATAAATGGATTATTAAGTGAGAAAATAAATGGCACGTACACGTACCCCCCCTCAAAAAAACCCTGCGAATAGCGAATCAGGATTATTTAAAGCTTTAACTAGGCTTTTTTCAGGCCCGATTGTTAGCTATCGTTCCCAATCCGGAAGGCGCATTCGTAGACAACATCTCGATAAGTTTTCTTCACGATTTAAGTCTGCATCTGGACAACAATTTAAGAAAACATTATACAGTCCTCTCGACGCGGTATCTACTAACGCTATCGCAAACCAGCGCAGATCAGAAAGATATGTAGATTTTGATCAAATGGAATACATGCCGGAGATTGCTTCGACATTAGATATTTATGCCGATGAGATGACGACCTATTCTGAATTGCGTCCGATGTTAAATGTCAACTGTCCCAATGAGGAAATTTCTGCTGTACTCAACGTACTCTTTGATAGCATTTTGAATCTCAAGTATAACCTTTTTGGCTGGGCTCGTACCATGTGTAAGTATGGAGACTTTTTTCTTTACTTAGAAATTGATGATAAGTACGGAGTCCAGTCTGTTCTTGCTCTCCCTACTCAGGAGGTCGAGAGACTAGAAGGAATGGATTCTACCAATCCTAACTATATTCAATATCAATGGAACTCCGCAGGCATGACTTTTGAGAACTGGCAAATCTGCCACTTCCGCGTCCTCGGAAATGACAAGTATGTCCCCTATGGTACTTCAATTTTGGAACCAGCACGCCGCATCTGGCGCCAGCTAACGTTAATGGAAGATGCTATGATGGCATATCGCGTGGTGCGCTCATCTGAGCGCCGCGTGTTCAAGATTGATGTCGGCGCCATCCCCCCGAATGAAGTTGAGCAGTACATGGAAAAGGTCGTGACAAACCTTAAGCGCCATCAGGTTATTGATCCTGATACAGGCCGCGTTGATTTGCGTTATAACCCCATGTCTATTGAAGAAGACTATTTTATCCCTGTGCGAGCCGGCTCTGTGACCTCTATTGAAAGTCTCGCCGGCGCCCAGAACATTACACAGATTGATGATATCAAATATTTGCGCGACAAGCTCTTCTCTGCGCTTAAAATTCCCCAATCTTATCTTACGATGGGAGAGGGAGCAGAAGAAGACAAGAGCACTCTCGCGCAAAAGGATATCCGATTCGCTCGCACCATCCAGAGACTGCAGCGAGTCATCATCGCAGAACTTACAAAGATTGGAATTATCCATCTCTACACTTTAGGTTTTAGAGGCGACGATTTATTAAGCTTTACCTTAACACTCAACAATCCTTCGAAGATTGCCGAACTTCAAGAGATTGAATTTTGGAAGAGCAAGTTTGATATTGCTGGTGCTGCCACAGAAGGCTATTTCTCTCGCCGCTGGGTTACTGAAAACATCTTTGGGATGTCTCATGAAGAATTTGTGCGCAATCAGCGCGAAATGTATTATGATCGCAAGCACGATGCTGCACTCCAACAGGTTGCGGAAGCTGCAGCGGCCGCCGGCGGCGGCGGTGGTGGCTTAGGTGGCGATCTTGGTGGTGGTCTAGGTGGCGATCTTGGCGGCGGCTTAGGGGATGAACCCGGCGCCGGAGGCGAACCAGGAGCCCTAGGAGGCACCGAACCGCCTGAGATGCCAGCAGGAGAAGCCGGAGCCCCGCCCGCAGGTGGCGACGAGTCGCCCTTATTGGCAGTTCCCCCCGGTTCTAAAAATGAGCCACGGCTTCATGGTGGCCCCAACAGCAAGAGTCCCAAGGTATATTACCCAAAGAAAGTGAATCGCCACATCGCCGGCCGCCGCAAGGTTTCGAATGCCTCCCAGTGGGCTGATGAAAAAGGCCGCAATGTCCCGCGCACGACCCTCCCGGGATATGGAGATTTGCACTCTCTTGTAAAAGGAGCCCTTGGAGAAAGTATTTATGAACAAGATGCATCTACTTATAAGACAGGGGAGCTTGTAGAAGAAAAGCAACTTTTTCAGATTAACGAATCAATTCGAAGTTTGATTACAGGGTTAGAACAATTGAACAAAGACACAACGGAGCAACATGATGAAGACGAGACATAATAAAAAACGTAATACTGCATTTGTTTATGAGGCCCTTCTTAGAGAAGCAACAGTAGCAATCTTGAAAAAAGATTTATCTCGCCGCGGCATAGCGCTTAGCCTTCTCAAAAAGCATTTTAAAGAAGGAAGCATCTTAAAGAAAGATTTAGATTGTCATCGGTCTTTATACGAAAACCAGGGCCTCGAAGAAGGAATTTCAGAGAAAATCCTACGAGAAGCTAAATTAAGTAATCATTTGTTGAACACAGAAAGCGTGTTTAAAGCTCAAAGTGCGTTGATTCATGATGTTAATAAAGAACTCGAACCATCCGTATTTAATAACTTTGTTCCAAATTATAAAACGTTGGCTTCTATTGCTCAAGTTTTTAATAATAAAGTGTCCCCTAAAGATCGTGTTTTGTTAGAAGGGGAGATTATAAAAAATATGATGAGCCGGGCAGCCTCCGTTGATATTCCCGAAGATATTGATAATGTGGTAATACAAACTTTTATCAAAAAGTTTAATGATAAATATCATACTATTCTCTTAGAGCAGCAGCAAGAGCTTTTAACTTATTATATCTCATCCTTTACAGATAATGCATTGGAACTTAAAACTTATTTAAATGAAGAAATTAAACGCTTAAAAGTAAAACTTACAGAGGCTCTAGAGTTAGAAGAAATTAAAAACGATCCTCACATGATTCAACAAACAGAGCAAATTATTATCCGATTGCAAGAGTTTGCCAAAAAGGCGGTAGACGATGAAATATTGTTAACGGTATTGAAGACACAAAGTCTTGTAAAGGAGATCTATAGAGATGGCAGTTGTAGTTAAAATTGGCAAACCTAAAACTGCTACCGTTCGTCTCGAATTAGATGTTCGAAAAAGCATGAATGGCGATCTTATGATTTTTGATCATGGAGATATTGATATCGTTCTCTCCACTAAAAATAATAAAATTACAGCGTTCCCTAAAGAAACAATGAACGATTTAGTTTATGGAGCGCAGAACAGACTTTTTGCCCACCTACGTAAAAAAGGCTTAGTAACTGCAGAGTCTGTTCAAGCCGGCGCCTTTTATGGTTCGCTTGAGGCTTTAATGGAAGAAGGGGCCACCCCCGAACTTAGTACACCCAAATTGGCATTAATTAATATTTCAAATTTTATAGACGAAGAACGTCCTTACTTCGAATCTGAAGAGGCCATTGTATCGATGGCTGACGATGAGCTAATTCATCCGGATAAGGAAGACTCCACAGAGTTAGGAGAGGTGCCACAGCATGTTGAGCAAGGATCTATCCGCCCGGGCTTTATTCGGGATCCTTATTCTTTGAGTTACTTGTATACAATTTAATTGAGGAGAACATGGAATTATTATATTTTATTTTAGCAGCATACGGGCTCACACAGCTATTAGTTTATGGTAGTATATTTGAGGCTATCCGACCCACAAGAGGGTGGCTGGGAAGCTTATTCTCATGCCCTATGTGTATGGGATTTCATGTAGGGTGGATTTTGATGCTACTTTCCCCGTATACAGAACTATTTAATTTTGATGTAACACCGGTAAATTATTTTATTTTAGGAAGTATCTCATCAGGAACATCATATGTTCTTAATATGTTAATTGGAGACGAAGGAATCAAACATGAATACAAGTACGTGGACTAACAAATGGATGTTACAGCCCGTCAGGCGTTGCTGTAAAGGATCTTAACTATGGCTAAAGTTTTATTACGAGAATATTATGCACTATGCGAGGGAGGCGTGTGTCAAGATTTATTGACCGAAGAAGAGAAGCGCTTTGTCGCTAGTGGTGGTATGATGCTGTCGGGTAAGCTGCAAGAAGCTGATATACAAAACGGCAACGGACGCATTTATCCTTATAAGGTTTTAACGCGCGAGGTTCAAAATTATCAAAAACTCGTTAAAGAAAAGCGCGCCCTGGGAGAACTCGATCATCCTGACGATTCTGTCATTAATCTTAGGAATGCTTCTCACATGGTAACAGATGTTTGGATGGAAGATAAAACCGTCATGGGAAAAGTTAAAGTACTGGACACCCCTTCAGGCAATATCCTCCGCGGTCTTGTCAATAGTGGTGCACAGCTTGGTATCTCATCCCGAGGCATGGGATCCGTTAGCGAAGCCCAAGGACAGACCATCGTAGAAGATGACTTCCAGCTTATCTGTTTTGATTTTGTATCGGAGCCTTCTACTCCCGGCGCATATATGATGAAAGAAGCAAAGGATTTGAGCGCCCCTAACGTGTTTACAAAAGCTGATCGGATTAATCGGCTATTAAATGAGGTTTTAACAAATGAGGACTTATAAATGGTCAAGCTTTCAAAAGCAACAAAATTATACTAACGCATGGAGAGACTATCTTAATAGTCCCCCTCCCAACCCACACGGCTGGTACGGCTTAGTTAAAGAACAGTACGACAAGCAACTTTTAAGTGAGGGCATTACCCGCGATCCGCTTGATGATCCTGAGCTTCTTGAAGAGTTATTTGGCAGGAAAAGAGGCTGGGAACGCGAAGTAGAAAAATTTGAGAAGGAAGACGCCGAAAAGGCTGCTGCTGCAAAAGCAGGTAGGACGCCCGGCGGAAAGGCTAAAGCTGGAGGCGCCGACTGGGGAGCAGCCGTCGCGCAGGGTTCCCGCGGAGCCACCGAGCCCGGCGAATACAAAGCTACTTGGTGGGAGAAAGCCAAGGGTGTAATGGCCAAGATGGGTACTTTAGAAAAAAGCGGAAAGATGGGAATCTCTTGGCTCCCTGGAGGTGAAAACCGCGCAAAAGGCGAAGCTTATGCGGACGCAAAAGAAAAACTGGCTGCAGCCGCAGAGAAAGCAGCCAGTCAATTGATTAATCGAGATCTTAGTGCTCTTATGAAGCAAAAGTATCCTAAGTTTCCAAACATGACGACTACTGAAGAGTTCAATGATGCGCTTTTGGACATTGGAACCATTTATGATTCAGTGGTGGCATCTACCGAAAAAGACCCGCAGGATGAGGAGTATCTTGATCCTGTTTCTGCCAACTATCTTATTGCGTATTTGCGCGAATATGTGCAATACAACTTAGATAACGAACTATCAGATGTTGGGAAGCATGCTATAGAAGAAAATGAGGAACTAGAAGAAGCTGCCCCTCCTCGCGGAGGGGTCGCAGACGTACCCACTACTCCGACCCCCACACGCCGAAGCGGACAAGTAGGCCGACCGGCCTCCGGCCAAGCAGACTATGCCGCACCAGAAGGCCCGAAGGGCCGGTATACCCGGCACGCCGCCGTCAAAGGCCGCGCCTCTGACGCCTCTACCACCATTCAAGGTTTAAAGAGTAACACCCTTCCTACCATTTTAGGATTGCTAGGTGCTGCAGCCGGTGGCGCAGCGGGGTATGTGGCGATGACCACAAACGTGCCCCCGCCGCAGCCCGGAGCAACCGAAGAAGAAATTTGGAAAACCGTTTCACAATCTGTCGAGACCAATGTTAATTTAGCAGCCGATCCTAACGGAACCCTGGCTATGTTTGCAAACGGCGCTGGAGACCCACAAAACTTTCAAGACATCGCAGGCAACATCGATAAGATTGCAGCCGCTGGTGGCATCACACCCGATGAAGTAATTTCTACCTATTCTGATGTTGCTATGATGGGCGAAGAATCAGAAGTCGCCTTGAAGGCCGTTTACGAATGGGGTAAACAAGGCGGCGACATCTCTGCCTGGGGTGCTGGTGGTGGTGTTCCCACCGCAGAATTCCAACAATTTGTAACCAACAATCCTGCGTTCAAGGACATTCATGAATATGTTTCTCAAACAGGATTCGGCGCCGGAACTGGTGTTGCTAGCGACGTCGCCGGCATGGCCGGCGGCGGCTTCGGAAACACCTGGGGTGATTTAGCAAATGCAGTCGAGAAGTTTTCTCCAGAACAAACCCAACAGATGGCCGATACCGCTAATGAGCTTGCAAAAGGATTAGGGGCCAATAGAGATCTTTTCACTCCTGAAACGATTCAACAAATGATAGCAAACGCTAAAACTGGCGGACATCTAGACGTTAACATTTTAACCGGAGACGCTCCCCAGGCAGTGAGCGATCTTAGTGAGCCCGCGGGACTCGCACACGTTCTTGGTGTCGGTGCTAATAGTGCGATGGGAGGCGAAGCCGGCGGTTCTGGCATGGAACGTTTGCTTGGTTTGAACGCAGAGACGGTTATGTCCGTTGGAAGTACTGTTTCTACGGCGACCTGGAATGTATTCGTGGGAATGGGTACCCGCGCAGCCGCCGGCGCCGCCGGCGCAGGAGCCGCCGGTGCTTTAGGAATAGGCGCCGCAGCAGCACCTATTTTGGGAGCCTTGGGAATCGCTGGTATTACGGGCGGTATTGCAGTAAAACTGATTCGCATGAAGGGGCTGCACTCTTCCCGCGCACAGATGATGGGCATTCTCTTGGATGAGATGCCAGATGTAGCTGTTCCTCCGACGCCTGTGCCTGTTAAACCACCGAAGCCGATAAAACCCGTAGATCCCACCGATCCGTGTGCGGATCAACCGGGCACAACCTGGAGCGATGAGCAACAGAAGTGCGTTCCGGGTGAGGATCCAGGCCCAGGCCCTGTCCCCCCGAAACCTCCAAAACCGGGTCCCGGAGAAGAGGAACGATACACGGTACCTCTTTATGGCCGCGGCCAAACGGTAGAGGCCTGGATTAAAAAGTGGGGAAAACAGAATGGCTTCCGACCGAGCCCCAAAGGCATGGAGGAATTCTTAGAGGTTGTTGAGAAGTGGATGCACGATGTAGAAACCACACACAAAGACAGTCAGTTTTTAAATCCACGAGGCAGTGCAGCCAGCGGCGAAACTAAGAAAACAGCTATAAAAGGAATGGGACGAACGAATCTCAGCGAACGCGATACAAACTACGATCCGGGCCCGGGCCCAGGATGGACTACGGATGCTGGCCCCGGTCGAATGGACGCAACCGATCCCGGAACCGGTGATGATGAGGGTGGAGAGGAACAACGCCCCCGCCGCGTAGTTTATGTCATTAAGAATCGCACCAGATCCCGCCGCGGCAAATCTTTAATGCGGCGTATTTATAATCTTCTCCTTACTGGCGCCGGCTCAGGCGGCGGCTATGGAGGCTCGCCTTTTACAAAGCCTATGGAGAAAAAACAGGCGCTCGCATTCGCGAAAGGATTGGGTAAGTTTGTTTATGTCGATTTAGAGAAACAAGGAGCGCATGTTCAACAGGAAGGCAAAAAAGCTTCGCGACAGCCTCTCAAAGAATCCAAGCGAAGGGCCCTCAAAGAAGCCAAGGAAAACGAGGCATGGAGCACACTTACAAATCGATGGAAAGAACTTTCGGGGATAAAATGAAAAAATCAGATTTAAAACGTATAATCAAACCACTAGTTAAAGAATGTATCCACGAAGTCCTTTTAGAAGAAGGACTTCTCTCTAATGTGGTGGCAGAAGTTGCCAAAGGAATGCAGGGAAACGTTTTAGTGGAGGCCGCGCCTGTAGCGCCCCCACGGCAAGACACAAAAGTAGCTCACCAAGCAACGAAATCACGGGCAAAACTACAGGAATATCGTAGCAACCTAATGAAGTCTATCGGAGAAGATGCTTATAACGGTGTTAACCTCTTTGAGGGTACCGAACCGATTCAAAGCACACAGCCAGCCCAAGGGCACGCCGATCTTGGGGCCTCTAATGATGCTGGAGTAGATATTAGCTCTTTGGTGGGAGACTCATCTGCAATCTGGCAGGCATTAAAGTAGAACACTATGGCCAAGAGTCCACATGTCAAAGTTACGATAAAAGAATGCCACGGTAATGTTGAAAAAATGATCCGCCGCTTTATTAAAAAAGTCAAGAAAGAGCGGATATTAGAAACGGCCAAAGATCGACGACATTATAAAAAGCCGTCTGTAGCCAAGAAAGAAAAACGAATTCGCGCTCATCGTCAACGGATGCGCGACGAACAAAAAAGAAAGAGAGCGCAAGAAAGGCGCAATAGAAAAATTTAGAGACTATTTATAGTGAACATTTGTAATTTAGGAGTTTTATAATGGGAAGAAATACTAATTCCTGGCCAGCGCCAGGACTCGCCAACGTTGGTTCTTACCAAGTAAGCGGCCGGCCTTATATCACGGGCTCTACTTCGTTAGTGGCCGGCGCGGAAAACAAGCTGGAATTTCCATATGTAACTAGAACAGTTACTGTAGTTAATCATTCGAGCTATCCGCTGCGCGCGCATTTTAATTCTACTGGAAGCACAAAGGGTGGTGAAAAGGGTGTAGTAACTGGAGTCCACTATGTGGAACTTAATATTTCTGGGGGTATCGACAACTCACACACATTTAATGTAAAGTGTAAAGAAATTTATGTGTCTGCTCCTTCTGGGAACGGCGGCGCTGTTAATTACCGCGTAATTGCAGAGCTTACAGGAATTTCAACAAACAGCATGTACCCGTTAACGGGATCAGGTTTAACCCTTTAACCAAATAATAGGAGACTAGATGGCAAAGTTTGGATGGGCATATGTAAACTGCGGGTACCCGGTGGATCACGCCGGTCCGACCGGTTCTCTTCAATTCTTAACAGGAACTAACTCTAGTAGCGGTTCCGTAAACTTAATGTTTTATACCGCTTCGGGTGAACCGGGAGGACCACCCGCCATGGACTCATTGTTCCTTAGAGGAACTTTGGTTGTCTCCGGAACGATTAGCGCTTCCCATTTTCACATTGAAGATGTGACACGGATTGATTCTACGGGATCAACATGGTTTGGTGATACGAATGACGACAGTCATATTCGTACCGGTAGCTTATATATAGGAGAGGTTGGCGAGGATCCCTTAATGGAGGTCTCCACCACCACAGATCAGGTAATTTTCAATGACTGTGGCCACCGGATTAATTATGATGCCGCAGCCGCAGCATCTCAATCCACCACCGCAATAAGTCATATTATTGGAATCACCCGGGCCGGAGATGTGCTGATTAATCTTCATAGTGCTTCAGGAGGCGGCATTGGTCAAGTGTTGGTTATTAAAGATGAACTAACGAGCGTTCGATCAGGGGTTATTACGATTTCCGCATCAGTTCCGAAAGGAGGGTTCAAAATTGATGGGTCGGCTCATTATGAATTATCAGGCACAATGCCTGCGATCAATCTATATTCTAATGGGACCAACTGGTTTGTATACTAATGTTATGGGAGAACTATTGATAAATGTCGCACAACAAGCTTTCTGGTTCGGTAGTAGCTCCCGAGTATTTCGGTCCCAAAACAGGCGCGCCAGGAACTAATATACTATCTGGCACCTTTAAGGGTGATGGAGCAGTGGTTAACTTAATCTGTCTCAAGGTATCATCTTCGCTTCCGGCCGGAAATGGTGCACTGAACTGGGGTCTCTTCTAAGATTCCTTTAGGTGGTATAACTTTAGTTATCCATTTATTTCCTGGGCACCCCTCTTTATGGGGGGTGTCCTTTTTTTCTGACTATTTAAAGAGAGAGGGATAAAAGAAAATAGTTATCTATTTATATTAAGAACGAGGGATAACACTATATGGCCTTTAATACCTTACGCGGCACAGTAAATTTTTCTAACGCCACGACCGGCACCATTGAGAGCATGGTCGATGATTATAGCGATCAGACTATCGGAGGGGTAAAAACATTTACTAGTATCGTCTCGGCTAGTGCGATTAGTTTAGCTGGAAGCGTCTTGGAACATCCGGCGCTTACCTCAATTAGTGGGGACGCCGCAACGCGTATTGTAGTTTCAGATGGCGATGGGACTGCGACATGTGATGCGGGACTTGTGTTTTCCAAAAGCTCCCTTACTGCATCTTATTATTCTGGATCTGCTATCGGTTTGACCAATGTTAACTTGGCCCCTCATAAAGTATCCGGACAATTATCAGCCTCTAGCCTTTTTTATGGTGTAGGGCTCTCAGCTTCTCAAGGAAACGCTATCGCTGTCTCGGGAGGCGTGGGAATTGCATCCACAGCACAAGGTGTCTATGTTGACCTGCCTTCCAACTCGGGTCTCAACTTTAGTTCAGATAAGCTTATAGTAGATCCCAACAATGCGACTACCAAGGGATCCTGGAGCGCAAGTGATGAAGTGTTGATTGCCGATTCGGATGCCTCTAGCGCCTTAAAGAAAGCGACTGTGACCACTCTAGCCACCTACATGCAGAATACATTAACGTTTACTACCCCCGGCGGCTCTGATACTGCTGTTCAGTTCAACAGTGGTTCTACCTTAAGTGGTAGTGCCAAATTACTATTCCAGTATGCTGAGAGCACACCAGTCTTAAAGCTGACTGGAGAATTTAGTGCCTCTAGTGAAGCCACCGTACGCGGCCTGGATGTATTTCATGAGGGAATCAAGCGCGCATATTTGAGTTCTTCCGGAGAGGTGTCGGCTTCAGCCGCCCTTAGCGCTTCAGCGGTGCATACCTTAAATACGGTGATTAATGCAGCACACCTCTCTAGTTCTTTAAATATTTCCGGATCTGCTTTTTATGGCGATGGCAACAAGCTTAATAATGTACCCATTAGTGGATATACGAATACACGACTTGTCTTCTGCGGGGCAACCACTGATACTTTAACCACTTATGATGGCTTGACTTGGAACAACCCAATTATGAGCGTGCCTGGAACTGTCTCGGCCACTAATCTCTCCGCATCAACTCTTGTGTCAGCCTCCGCTTTTTATGGAGATGGCTCAGGATTAACAAATGTGGGGAGCGACCCAGGAGGTGGCAACACGGCTGTTCAGTTCAACAGTGGTTCTACCTTAAGTGGTAGCGCAAAGCTACTTTTTGATTATGCAGAGAGTACTGCTGTTTTAAAACTAGTTGGAGAATTTAGTGCATCTGGGGACGCGACGACAGCCGGCATTGATGTTTTCAATGCAGGAATAAAGCGCGCCTACCTCAGTTCTTCCGGGGAAATTTCGTCTTCTGCTGCAGTAAGCGCTTCTTCGATGCATACTTTAAACAGCGTCATCAATACCACACACATATCGAGTTCTTTAAACATCTCTGGATCGGCGTTTTATGGTGATGGTTCTAATTTGACAGGCCTTTCTGCTGGCGCCGTTGACACCTATACCAATAGCGGAGATAACAGAATCATCACTTCTGTCAATTCATCTACTATTAATGGTGAAGCCAACTTAACTTTTGATGGGGCTGTTTTAGATCTTACTGGGCAAATTTCTGCCTCGTTGGGCATTAGCGGGTCCTCTTTTTATGTTGAAGATCAAATAGTCCACACTGGAGATTCAGACACCTACATTGAATTTACCGAGGATAACATTGAATTTAAAGTAGGAAGTGTTAAGATGCTTGAGCTTCAAGAAGCAGCAACCGACAAGGTTACTGTTGGTAATGGAGGCGATGTAGACTTCCAGGTTAAGACAGTCGCAAACAATTTTACGATTTACGCAGAAGGAAGCACTGACAAGGTAGGTATTCGTACCGCCACCCCCGCGGCTGTTTTGCATATTACTGGCTCCGGTATGCTGACCGGAACTGAAGAAGAATTATTTCGAGTAGACGGCGATGCCGGCAGTGGAAGCCTGTTTGTGTCTGGTTCGGGCCGAGTTGGAATTGGAACAACAGATCCTCAAACCACCCTGCATGTCAAAAGCGACGTGGCGCAATTCCGTATAGAAGATACAACGGTGGATTATGCCTATACCATCGACTGTGATGGCGCCCAAGTCGTCACACACTTTGGTGATCTGACCGATGGCGAAAGTGGTAAAGATGCTTTTATGAGCTTTGGAGCATACGGCGGCATTAACCGATTGGACACAGCCTCGCGCGATTTCCATCTCTATGGAACCACCACCCCCACAGGCTTCTACTTTGACGAAAGCTCGGGATCGTTTGGCTTTGGCACGACTACTCCTGAAAAAACGGTTACAGTTGTAGGACAAATCTCGGCGTCTCTCGGAGTGTCGGGATCTACACTAGAGACAGGAGCTACTGTCATTAATGCGACTCATGTTTCAAGTTCACTAAATATCTCCGGATCTAGCTTCTATGGCGATGGCTCTAACTTGACTGGTATTGCTGGTGGTGGCGTCGTTGAAACATATACAAATGCTGCTAACAATCGTGTTATCACATCGGTTAATGCTACTAGTATTAATGGTGAAGCAGGCCTCTTGTTTGACGGGAGTATGCTAGAAGTAGCAGGCGAGATATCCGCGTCCTCTAATATTTCCGGTGCTATCTTTTATGGCGAAGGAAGGCGCCTAACTTATCCTGGCGGAGTCACAACCGCGGAAATCCCTTTCTTTAACAGTGGCACACTAGAACAAGATGCATCGCTGTTGTATCTTGAACTTGGAGATGCCGGCCCAAACACATCCACGCTTGTAGTCGGCGCTCAACTAAGTGCAAGCCAAACCATTTCGGCCTCTTTCTTTTATGGAAATGGCGGCAATCTCACAGGTTTGCCCGGAGGAGCCCCCGCCACCGCATCGGGAGGCACCGGAGAAATTCAATTTGCAAGAACTACAGACGGAGAATTTTCATCTGATGCGGCCCTGGTTTTCAATACGGGTTCTGCTGGTGCGTCAGGCACATATTTGACTTCTTCTAATTTAGTGGTTTCTTATAACACTCATTTAACGGGCGCCCTCTATGGCGGATATAAAATTAAAAACTCGAACTATACTCTTACATCTGACGATCATTATGTATATTTTAACACTACTCCTGCCTCCAATTTAACAGCATCGCTGCCGGCAGCAAGCAATGTAGACGGAATCATTTACGTCATTAAAAATGTGGGAAGTGGAGAGTTAAGAGTAGCGGCTGATGGGTCGGATGTAATTGATGGAGCCGCTTACGATGAGTCCGGCGCGGGCCCAGTAGGTTGGGGATTATCAGTTCAATCAATTAATGGCACCGGGTGGGCCATTATTCATCGTGTATAGGTTACTTTATTTTTGCAATCTATAGGGATTTTCAAGTTTTACAACACTATTTATTTTGAATTAATGTCATTTTAGGAGCATATTAATGTCCAGTTTATTAAAAGATGCCATCGTAGATGCTAAAGCATTGCGAGAGGCCGCTTTAAAAAATGCAGAATCAGTCGTTATTGATAAATACTCGGCCGAAGTAAAGGAAACTTTAGAAAACTTGTTGGAACAAGAGCCCTTCGGCGCCATGCCTGATTTAGACGATCCGGCCGCGGCGCCGCCTGCCGGCGGTGATCCGCTCGGTGGCGGACTGGCCCCTCCCGATTTAGGAGCAGCACCTCCACCGATGCCCGGTGAAGCCCCCATTCCCGGCGATACCCCCGATATAGAAATAACTGATAGCGATGTTCCTTTGGCAGCTACTGACAATCTGTCGGAGAACGAAGGTGAAGATTTGAAACATATTCCTAAAGCCGGCGAAGAGGTTGATGTAGAAATTAACCTTGACGCACTTCAAGAAGCCGTTACGCAGTTAACTAAGGATCAAGAAATTGAGCTTAACGAAGCCGATCTGCGCGCTCTTCTCGATGAAGATGAGGAAGAGCAAGAAGAAGTTGATGCCACTACAATGTCTGGAAAAGCGACGAACGCGAATCCGGACACTGGCGGCGCAGTTGCAGCCGAAGAGGAAGAGTTCGAAGGTTCCGGCGAAGGCGGCGAAGGACCAGTATCCGAAAAGACAAACGAAGAGATGGAAATCTCTGATGAATTAATCGATGAGATCGTTGAACGACTTACTGTTGATATGGGCGCGACCCTATCCGGTTGGGCCGGCCGCTCATCGGAAGATATGAAATATGAATTGGAACGAGCGCTCGCACATCGTCGTAGCACCGATTTCCAAGATGATTTTGAGAATTTAAAGAAGGCACACGAGGAGTTAGTTTTTGAAAATAAACAACTTAGTGCGTCCCTTGAAAAATATGAGCAAGCAACTCATGAGCTAAAGGAAGGCATACATGACGTAAATCTTTCTAATGCTCGCTTGCTTTACACGAACCGTGTTTTGAGAAATACCTCCCTAAATGAGCGGCAGAAGACAAAAATTGCCGACGCTATTTCGAAAGCTGGTTCAGTCACAGAAGCAAAGACAATATACCATACGCTTGAAAGCACAGTGGAGTCCACCCCTAATCGTGGGCCACAATCACTTAGCGAAGCAATTGGTCGTCCGCGTACTTCTGTACTTCGTGCTTCCCGCAAGGAAAGCATTTCATCCGATCCCCTTGCGGATAGGATGAAAAGACTAGCAGGTATTAAGTAAAATTAATACAAATACATATATTATAGGAGGTATTTTAAAATGGCTGGTATTATTGAACGATTGACCGAAGGTGTTGTCAATCGTGATCTGCGTGCTGAAGGGCATGCATTGCTAGAAAAGTGGGAACGTACCGGACTCTTAGAGGGTCTGGACAACAATCGCTCTCGCCAATCGATGGCTCGTCTGCTTGAGAACCAAGCAAAGGAGCTTCTTCGTGAGAACTCGACCATGGCCGCTGGTGATGTCGAAGGCTTTGCAGCCGTCGCATTCCCCATCGTTCGACGTGTTTTCGCAGGTTTGATCGCAAACGATCTCGTTTCGGTTCAACCGATGAGTCTCCCCTCGGGACTTATCTTCTTCCTGGATTTCGTGTTTTCGCCCAACTTGGGTGCGACCGGAACACAGACTAGTCGCTTCGGTAACTACCAAGAGAAATCTATTTATGGTGGTAACCGAGTAGGTTCAGAACTTACCGGTGGCTTGGAACTCACTGGTGCTTTCGCACAGGACCTTTCTGGTCCGCGCACCGTTGGTGCCCGTGGTTATGCATATGCATCTCCCACAGGTTCTACATCGATTTCGTGTAGTAACATCAGCGTTGCTGGTTTCCAAAACTCGTCTGTGTCCGCGGCAAACAAAAAGAAGATTGAGTACGATCCGGATGTCTTAAATTTGAGTACGTCTCATTATGTGCTGGAATTGATAATTGCTAAGTCCGGTTTTGACTCTCAGGCTGACTGGTACAACTTGGCCGCCGTTTCGGCGTCTGTTGTTGCTCTCAACGCAATGGTGAGTACGTCTCATACTCCTGCTAACACTAAGTTGATTCGCAGGTTGACGCGGAAGGACGGAACTAATATTAAGATGTACTGGACGACTACTACAGACGTCACGTCCGTGGCACTTACCACGGGTCTTGATGTTGACCTTACTTGTAGTTTCCCCATCAATGATAAGATTCAGGCCGGCGGCGGCGTTGGTTCCGTAGTTGGAGCTAGCCAGTGGGGACTGGAAAACCAAGATAAGATCCCTGAGATCGACATCAAGGTTGACTCCGTGGCTGTCACCGCACAGACCAAGAAGCTCAAGGCTAAGTGGACTCCGGAGTTAGGACAAGATCTTAACGCCTACCACAACCTTGATGCAGAGGTTGAACTCACAAGCATTCTCTCCGAGCAAGTTGCTCTTGAGATTGATCGTGAGATTCTTGGCGATCTCGTCAATGAAGCCACTGCGGCTACTTACTACTGGTCCCGTTCTCCCGGTCTCTTCGTGAACCGTGAGTCTGGTGCTGAAATCGGCGCATCTTCGGCTGCTCCCGACTTCACCGGTACTGTGAGCGAGTGGTATGAGACCCTGGCTGAAACCGTCAATGACGTATCAGCGCAGATTCACCGCAAGACACTGCGGGGTGGTGCTAATTTCATCGTCTGTGGACCTGAAGTTGCAAACATCCTGGAGTTCACCGCGGGATTCCGTGCGACTGTTACTCATGATGATGAGACAGGCTCTGTGGGCGCCGTTAAGGTAGGCTCGCTTTCCAAGAAGTTTGATGTCATTGTTGACCCATACTTCCTGCGAAACGTGATCCTCGTTGGACGTCGCGGATCTTCTTTCCTCGAAAGTGGATACGTGTACGCACCTTATGTGCCACTGCAGACTACTCCCACTATCTTTGGCCCCGAAGACTTCGTGCCCCGCAAGGGCGTGATGACTCGGTACGCCAAGAAGATGGTGCGTCCCGATATGTACGGTCTTGTGATTGTGCGTGGGCTCATGGGTGAGGCAGGTGCCACTAGCTAGTCAATAGATTAGAATAGAGCAAATAAAAGCTAAGCCCCTGTCGAAAGACAGGGGCTTTCTTTGTGGGAGAAACTACTTACGACAGGAAGGAGAAATCCTTTCGTTAATTGACCTAATTAATATTCATAGAAGGAGAAATATATTATGGGAACTAAAAGAGTAGGTTGGGCTAGAATTAAAAGCCTGATTAACGAAAACACAGCAAATCAGCTTTCTGCACCCAGGCTTAAAGTAGACAACAGCACCCTTAACACTGGCGCAGCAGTTACAACAACTTTAACGCAAGCACAAGGAGGAACGCATTTTAATATTGACGGCACAGACGACATTGTTGTCAACATGCCGGCCCTGGCCACCACCAATGTAGGGTTACATTATTCATTCCTTGTGACTACTGCAATCGGTAGTGGCAAGACAGTTACATTCGTGTTACCGGGTGCTGGCGTATCTAACTGGTATGCTGAAATCGTTCACTATGGCAACAATCCGTATCCGAAGGGTGATGCGATCTCTGGCGACACATTAACATTGCCCGCCCTCAACGCTGTCAACGCTCGCGTAGATATGGTGTGTGTCGCTGACAATGGTACGAATTCCACATGGAAAGCATACGCTGCTGGCTCGGTGGTTCCGACCGTTGGCTAATAATTAAAATATAATATTATATTTGCCCCCTCTTCGGAGGGGGTTTTTTTGTATAAAAAAACTTAAAATACTGATCGGTCTAATTTTTTCGCCGGTAAATTTTTGAGATTTTCGTTTTTATGTTTTAAAAAACTAATTAGAATAGCGGGAGTCTAACTAATGCCAACTAATCTTAGTCCAAAATCTCAAACAAGCCCCATTGTCCTTACATCCACTGGATCCGCCGCCCTTGTCGCGGCCGGATGTCCTTTCGGGATTTACACCGGATCCGCTGATTTCTTAAGCGGGGCTGCAATACAAGTCGCCTATACTTATAAGAAGCTCGGGGGCGATGTAGTTGATATTGAACTCACGCCAGCAAATGTGTATGCGGCGTATGAAGAAGCAGTTTTAGAATATTCTTATATTATTAACATCCATCAATCCAAAAATTCACTTTCAACTTTCTTGGGTGAACAAACTGGTACATTCGACCACAAGGGAGAGCTTAAATCAGGCCCCGCTAGCATCAATTTAAAGTACCCCAGATTTACTATTGGATACTCACGTCGAGTAGGCGACGGGGCGGCAGCAGCAGGCGGATTTGGAGGCACTGTGCCCCAATATTCAGCCTCCTTCAAGCCTTCAGACAACGTTCAGGACTATGATCTACAATCTATCGTTCAAACTGCTTCTGAATCGGGCTTAGACGATTCTGGCGAAGCTATTAATTTCAAAGATAAAGTTGATAATAAGCGCATTGTTATCACTAAGGTTTATTATAAGTCTCCTAGGGCGATGTGGCGCTTCTATGGTTACTATGGAGGTGTTGGTGTTGTCGGTAACTATTCTACTTATGGTCAGTTTGCCGATGACTCTACTTTTGAAATTATTCCCACATGGCAAAATAAAATGCAAGCAATGATGTATGAGGACTCTATTATTACGCGTACTTCTAACTATGGATATGAAATTATCAACAATAATCTTCGCTTGTATCCAACCCCCAGTCATTGGAGCGATGGATTTGATGATCGCGTCTGGTTGCGTTTTTATGTAGATATTACCCCATGGGAACAAGATGGCACAACGAATGTGGGAGTCAGTGGTATTAATAACCTGAATACCATTCCATTTGATAATCTTCCGTTTATTAATATTAATTCGATAGGCAAACAGTGGATTCGCAAATATGCGCTAGCTGTGTGTAAAGAAATGTTGGGACAGATTCGAGGAAAGTTTACAACAATGCCCATTCCGGGCGAAAGTGTGACTTTGAATCACTCGGAATTATTAAGTCAGGCAAAAGAAGAGCAAACAGCTTTAAAAGACAAACTCATGGAAATTCTCAATACCATGACATACGAGGAGCTAGCTAAGACAGATCAAGAGCTTACAGATGCTGCAGCAAATATTTTGAAGATTACACCTCTTCCAATTTTTCTAGGATAATGAATAATGGCCGATAATGAATGGGAAAGACCAGCCGCACCACCACCCCCTCTCTTTTTAGGAAAGAAAGAGCGTAATCTTGTAAAACAGGTTAATGACGAACTTATAGAGAAGGTAATTGGCCAACAAGTTCTATATTATCCCATTGATCTGGACCATACCGATTTCCATGAGTTATATGGAGAGGCTATTAAAAAGACGTATCTCCCCCCCGTGCGCGTTTATGCGCTTGTAGAGTTTACTTCTGAAATGACGGAATATATGGAAGGTTTTGGCCTTGATAAAATATGGGAGATTAATGTTCATTTTCATCGTCGTCGATTAACCGAAGATCAGAACTTATACGTTAGGGAAGGAGATTTTGTACTATATGGTGACTATTATTACGAAATAGTGAAACTATCGGAGCCCACTAAGCTGTTTGGGCAAGTAGATTATAGTTTTGAGATTAGCGCCACATGTAAGAGGGCGCGCAAGGGATTGTTCGATGCTACCTGATAATTTTGACTTTGCAATGTTGCCTTCTGGCAGCCAAGAGACTACTTTAGAGGCGCTCGGGGTGCTAGGCTCTACTATTGAAAATATTGACTATGCTTTGGTTTCGTGGATTAAGGAAGATCTTGATATTAGCATTACTACTAATGAGGGGTTTACCAAAGTACCGGTATTATGGCAAGCACCAGAGCGCGCCTTCCAAATTAAGAATGAAAAGCAGTTACGTGACGACGCTGGCGCCCTTAAGCTCCCTTTGATTAGTGTAGAGCGCACAGGAATCACCAAAGACCCCAATAATAAGGGATCTTTTCAAGCTCAGATATATTCTAAACGCAAAAATGGGCGCTCAGGACGATTTGTGGTTGCTAAGCGTATTGTTCCTGACAAGACACGCAATTTTGCGGTTGCTTCGGGAGCGCGCACCAATACAGGGGCCAAACGACAACTCTATTATCCACGGAAAAATGCGAAAATAGTAATCCAGTCTTTGTCCATTCCTATTCCAATATATGTGAATGCCGAGTATAAAATAACTATTCGATCCGAGTATCAACAACAGATGAACAACCTTGTTTCTCCCTTCATCGTGCGCCCAGGCCAAATCAATGCTTTCGTGGTTAAACGCAACAATCATTTATATGAAGCTTTTATTGATCAAAGCTTTGCTCAAAGTAATAATATCAATAACTTAGCGGAAGATCCGCGTACTTATATAACGACCATTACTATTAAGGTTTTGGGGTATTTAATTGGCGAAGGTGAGAGTGATGATCGGCGCTTAGTGAGAATAGACGAAAACACGGTAGAAGTTACATTTCCCTCCGAAAATGTCGGCCCACCAGGAGTACCTAATATTTTTGGAAAGTTTATGCCATTAAAAAATGACTAGTTCCTGAACTAAGCCCCAATTTTTATTTAATGGTCCTGAGCTTTTAGAGAATGCGAATACTATTTAATTAATGATTATGCTATTGAATTTTTAGCTTAAGTTTAAATAATAAGGAAACTAAAATATGTCTGTAAAGAGATTTAAGTTTGTATCTCCTGGGGTTTTCATTAACGAAATCGATAATTCGTTTATCCCGAAGTCGGCAGATGCGATAGGGCCAGTGGTAATTGGGCGCTCTGCCCGCGGTTTAGCGATGCAGCCCACTAAGGTACAATCTTATTCAGAATTTGTGCAATTGTATGGAGACACAGTGCCGGGAAATGGCGGCGGCGATATCTTTCGCGACGGCAATTATCAAACCCCGATGTATGGAACCTATGCTTCTAAAGCTTTTTTGCGCTCCAACGTCGCGCCCCTAACATATATTAGACTCCTTGGACAACAGGACAACAACGCCAACTCTAATGGTTATGCTGGATGGAAAACAGACAAAACTCCATCGACCGCGGTAGGTGAAAATGGTGGGGCATTCGGCTTGTTCCTTTTTCCCTCTTCGTCTACAAGTAACTCGATTGTGGGAACTGGCTCCTTGGCGGCTATTTGGTACCTGGATCAGTCAGCTTCTATCGCGTTAAGTGGGGCTGTCTACGTGCCGGCCAATGCTGCTACGGCTTCATGGCCCGCCGCATCCGGCGTCGGAAGGGTTGTTCTCAACAATAGCACGACAAAGTTATTTACGGCTGTAATTTCAAGCTCCCTCGACGGAAACAAGAAAATCGGCTTTGGCTTTAATGATACATCTGAAAACTTTATTAGAAAGCGGTTTAACACGAATCCACAACTTGCTGGAGGTAGTTCTGCTACTTTCTTCCCTGCGGCATCTCGTAAGCGCTATTTCTTGGGCGAAACCTATGAGCAGTTCATTCGTGATAAGAGCTTAGTAGACGCCATGGCTTATGGAGTTATTCTTCCGCTTGCCGCGACTGTTATTGCTGGCGATGGAACCGCAGGCACAAAGGGTCCTCATAATATGAAAGAATCTGGCTTGCCTTCTCGCGAAGCAGTAGCTGGGTGGTTCATTGGCCAAGATATTGGTACTGCAGCCAGCTATATGCCCATTGATCAGCAAAAGCTGTTCCGGCTTAAAGGCCGCGGCCATGGTGCATGGATGCAGAAGAATTTGAAAGTATCGATTGAAAAAATCCGAGCCTCTACTTCTACAGCTACGGAATACGGAACCTTCTCCGTGGTCTTAAGGGCCATGAATGATACCGATAATAATGTTCAGGTAATTGAGCGCTTTGACAATTGTACGCTAGACCCGACTTCTCCCGATTTCGTCGCGCGAAAGATGGGAAACCAGTACACCAATTGGGATAGCACTAACCGGTCCTTAAAGACCTACGAACAATATCCCAATAAGTCTAAGTTCGTTTATGTAGAAATGGAAAGTGATGTAGAAGCCGGCGCAACAGACGCAACTCTGCTGCCCTTCGGTTATTACGCTCCTCCCCAATTCCGCACAGTGACTAATGTCTCCGGCACTTATCTCGATAATGCCTTAAACGCTCGCTTCGTCTGGTTCGGCGGTGCTACTGATCTTCTGAATGCAGACAGTATTGCCGTCTTGTCTGGCTCGTCAGCCGGCGGCGCCGATGCTAGCGCTCTCGCCGGGCAGATGAGTGGTTCCTTAGTGTTCCCCTCCGCACGCTTGCGCCTTTCGGCTTCCGATGGTGGCCTCTCTAATCAGACCAACGCATATTTCGGAATGTCGAACACACGGACTGCAACCAGCACACGCCCAGATAAGAGTGTGGCCAGTATGCACAACCTGTTATACGCAGGCATGCCTACAGATCCCACAAGTTATGGCTCTAAATATCCGAGTCAGCTTTCGGGCGCCGCGGCATTTGCTTACATTTTCTCACTCGATAATGTGAAGAAAGACACGACAACTGGAGTATATTTCTATCTCTCCGGATCCCGAGTAGCAGGCAACAGTCAAACTAGTGGTTCTTATACGAATCTCTTAGATGCTGGTTATAACCGCTTTACCGCACCCTTCTGGGGCGGCTGGGATGGTTGGGACATTTATCTCCCAGATCCGTTATATAATAATGGAATGGGCGTCACTTCCACAAGTGTCTCAGAGATTAATAGTTCCCCCTATCACACGATTAAGCGAGCCATTGATACTGTAGCTGACCCCGAGTTTGTCGACATGAACTTGTTGGCTGTTCCTGGTGTGACCGTGAACAAGCTCACTACTCACATGATTGATGTTTGTGAAGAAAGAGCAGACTCTTTAGCCTTGATTGATTTGGGTAACGTTTATATTCCCCCCGCAGAACAGTATTATTCAGATACAAGTTCCCGTATTGGTACTACTCCGATAAATGCTGCTAATAACCTGCGGGATCGGAGACTGGACTCCAGTTATGGAACCACTTTCTATCCTTGGGTTCAGACTATAGATGCCGGGACTGGTATCTTAGTGTGGCTGCCACCTTCTGTCGCTATGATGGGAGTGTTGGCTAGTTCTCAGGCCAAATCTGATGTGTGGTTTGCCCCTGCTGGTTTCAACCGCGGTGGCCTCACAGAAGGTGCTGCAGGAATTCCAATTAATGCCGTCACAGAGCGTTTAACCTCTAAGCAACGCGATACGTTGTATGAGGCACGGATTAATCCCATTGCATCGTTTCCCAACACGGGAATTGTGGTCTTTGGACAAAAGACCCTTCAAGAGCGTCAATCGGCTCTTGACCGAATTAATGTGCGGAGACTGGTTATCTACCTTAAGAAGCAGATTTCCATTCTCTCCACCCAGGTGCTGTTTGAACAAAATGTTCAAGCCACATGGAACCGATTTAAGTCATTAATTGAGCCGTTCCTGGCGAATGTTAAGACTAATTTTGGTATTACCGATTATCGATTGATTCTGGATTCGTCAACGACAACCCCAGACCTAATCGATCAAAATATCATGTATGCCAAGATTATGATCAAGCCCGCAAGAGCAATTGAATATATCGCAATTGACTTTGTGATTGCATCCACAGGAGCATCATTTGATGATTAAAAGAAGTGGGAGTTTTTTCTCCCGCTCACTATTTAATTTAGAATAATAGGAGTTACTAAAACAATGCCATTCTGGTCTACAAATTTTGGAGAAGACGCCACTCTACACGATCCAAAGAGAAAATTTAGATTTACCGTAGAGATTCAAGGCGTTCAATCGGCCCAAGGAGGCGCCACGCTTTGGTACGCCAAAACGTGTTCCAAGCCCGCTTTCCAAATTGCCAACACTGAACATAAGTATTTAAACCATACATTTTTCTATCCTGGTGCTGTTACATGGCAGGATGTGAGCATCACGCTCGTAGACCCGGTGAATCCGGATATGGCTGCCACACTGTCAGACATTGTTGTTCAGTCTGGATATTCTCCTCCTACTGATGCTAATTCATTAACCACGATGTCTAAGGCAAAGGCCGCAGGCGCACTTGGTTCGGTGATTATCACGCAAATCGATCATGATGGAAACCCGCTTGAAACGTGGACCCTTTGGAACTCGTTTTTGACCGAGGTCAAGTATGGTGATTTGGCATATGGAGATGATGCTCTGACTGAAATGTCTATAACTCTTAAGTATGATTGGGCCCGCGTAGAGACTGTTAATCCGTCTGTTGCAGTTGCCGGTAACCAAGGCACAGAGTTCTTCAACGTTTAATACGACATAATAGAGGTGAATATTGTCAAGAAATAGAGACCGTACTGGCATGGGTGATACGAAACCCGACGTTAGCGCTCCCCCGCCACAGGCCTTACAACAAGAAACTTCGGGTTTCTCATTTGTTATCCCTACAGAGTTTGTGGACTTACCTTCTAAAGGAAGGTTCTATCCGGAAACTCATCCCCTACATAATGTAGACAGCATAGAGATTAAGCAAATGACCGCCAAAGAAGAAGATATTCTCACATCGAGAACTCTTCTTAAAAAAGGCGTAGCGCTAGATCGAGTAATTCATAGTTTAATCTTAGATAAGAAAGTAGATCCCGATTCTTTATTGATCGGAGATCGAAATGCAATTATTATTGCTACTAGAGTTTCTGGCTATGGAAATGAATATACGACCAGTGTAGCTTGTCCTGGCTGTGGCACAACGCAAGAATTTTCATTTGATTTAAATGAAGCGAACATCTATGAGGGAGAGAATATCGACACCCTCGACATCACAGATAATGGAGATGGAACCTTCACAACTTGTTTGCCCAAAACTGAATTAAACGTTACTGTGCGTCTTTTAACAGGAAGAGATGAGAAAAATCTAATGCAAACAACCGAGAATGATCGCAAGCGAAAGCGGCCTGAAAGAGCCGTTACCCACCAACTGCAAAGCATGTTGGTGTCAGTAAATGGAGAAGATGGCGCCGAAATGCTTCAGTATTTCGCAGAGAATCTTCCTTCCATGGACTCACGCCACCTTAGACTGGCATATCGTCTAGCCGCACCCAACATTGATCTCACACAACATTTCGAGTGTGCAGAATGCGACTATGAAGCGGACATGGAGGTTCCGCTGACTGCGGACTTTTTTTGGCCTGACCGATGAATATATGGAGAACGTGTATGAGCAGTTCTTCTTTCTGAAATACTCCGGCGGTTGGGCTTTCTCAGAAGCTTATAATTTACCTCTCGGGTTGCGTAAATGGTTTGTTGAAAGATTAGTACAGCAACTCGAAGCAGAAAAAGCGGCCATTGAAGAGTCTTCTTCCTCAAAAGGCGGCTCCAGCGCACAGACTTTAAGTGCCCACAATCAACCACAATTGCCACCACATTTAGCTAATATAAAGAGACAGGGTTAACCGCCTGTCTTTTTTTTATATAACTACTTATTAGAAGCAAGAGAGGATTATTGAATGCCGCCACCCCCGACATCACCTACACCCGCCGAAGCAGCAATTATTGCTCTTCTGACGGAAATGCGCGATTCTGCCGCCGGCGGTGGCGGAGGCGGCCCGGGAGGGACGCCAACTTATGATCCCACTACAATGACCGATCCGAACTGGGAAAGCAACCAGCAGAAGCGCATCGATGCCGCTAAAAAGATAGCAGCCGACTACGCAGCCGCCGCTACGAGCACCCAAGCGCAACTTTTATCTCAAGAACAACAGGTTCGAGCACTCCAAACCGAACTTAACATAAAGACTCAAATAGCCCAGAAGAATGGAGAGAGTGCTGATCAAATAGCGGAAATGACCCGGCAGTTGCAATTGCAGATAGATATTGCACAGGCCGAAGTAGAAGCGTTGGGAAAGATGGAGGCGAATTCCCAGAAGTTCAACAAACAACTTCTTAAAGCCAAAGGCTACATGCAGGCAATGAAAAAAGATAGCATAGGGTTTACAGACGCATTTATAGTAACTCCGGCACTCAATAAGTTCGTTGGGATTATGAAGGATGTAGCATTTGGATTGGATAAAGCTGAGCATGCTTTTGAGAGGACAACTGGCCTAAGTGAAGCATTTTCTAGTGGAATTGCAGATACTTATAAGCCGTTGCGAGAGTATGGTGTAAGCGTAGAGGACGCTGCAGCATCTCATGCGCAATTAGCGCGCAGCATGACTGATTTTACTATGTTAGGCCGCAGCCAACGACAAGCGATAGCTAACACTGGCGCACTCCTAGCTGAATTGGGGGTCAGCCAAGAATCATTCGCAAAGAATATGCAAATTTCTACTAAAATGTTTGGCCAAGGAGCGACCCAAGCGGCAGATACAATGATAGAATTAAAAGATACGGCTAAAGCGTTGGGCTTGGCACCGGCCGAACTCGCAGATCAGTTTGGCCGAGTGGCTCCGCAATTAGCAAAATTGGGCGACGAGGGGAGCCAAGCATTTAAAGATCTCGCAAGACTTTCCAAGATCACAGGTATGGAAATAGAGAAGCTGGTTCAAATAACAAGCAAGTTTGATACTTTTGAAGAAGCCGCCACACAAGCCGGAAAGCTTAATGCGGCATTAGGAACGAATAGCGTGAATGCAATGGATCTGTTGATGGAAACTGATCCCGCCGCGAGATTTGGAACAATTAGAGATGCTATCTTAGATACCGGCTTAACTTTCGATGATATGTCTTATTATCAGCGACAGTTTTATACTGACGCAATGGGTCTCTCTGAAGTTGGAGATTTGGCGCTAGCTCTCAGCGGCGACATGTCTGTTTTAGGAGGCGCAGCTAATCAAAACACAGCAGATTATCAAAAAATGGCAGACCAAGCCAAAGCTGTCCAATCGATTCAAGAAAAATTCAATGCAACCATGGCGGCAGCTGCCCCCGTCCTTAATGACTTGATAGATGTCCTGCACGGGTTTTTTAAGATTCTACAAGAGAATGAATGGATAATAAGCATACTTGTTCCCGGCCTGATTGCATGGAAAGTGGCCGCGAATGCCGTTGCTTTTGCTAACCTGATGGGTCTTGCGCCTTCGTTCTGGGCGGTGAGGATGGCCATCTTTGGGGTAGTCGGCGTTCTCACGACGCTAGTATTTTGGTTTTTTCAAAAACAAGTGAGTTCTAATTTTGTGCAAGGCTTGGGAAAACTGGCGGTCGTATTAGGAGGGCTAGCTATCGGATGGGGGCTTGTATCGGGAGCACTCAACCTCTCCACTGCTGCCCTGAAGCGATTTACACTAGCAATGATGGCAAATCCGATTGGACTCGTACTAGTAGCCGTTACCGCGGGCATTGTTTTAGCGGTTAAAAATTGGGATAAGTTTGTTGGCGGAGTTCAAGCGGGCGTAGATATAATGATGATACCTTTAAAGGCTCTCTGGGGGATGTTGAAAAAGATTGGCGATCTGTGGAAGGGCATTAAAGGCGCCCCCGGCGGAGCTTGGGGCATGGCGAAAAGCTTTGGAAAGGCCCTCATTCCTGGATTAGCGAATGGTGGTATTGCAACGAGTGCTACTTTGGCTATGGTGGGCGAAGCCGGCCCCGAAGCAATTGTCCCCCTAGATGGCCGTGTTCTTCCTGTTAAAATAGTAGGAGTGGATGCTAAAGCTATGTTGCCTTTAATGATGCCCATGATGATGATGGCGAACCCGCTGATGGGTCTCGCTGGAATGGCCGGCGCCGGAATATCGGGCCTATTTGGTAGAGGTGGCGGAGGAGCCAAAAAGGAGCAGCAGATAGTGATTCAACTAGACGCAGATTCGACAAAGGCATTCTTAGAGGGTAAGGCTATTAGTGGCGTCGGCAAAGCAGCCGAAAGCGCTTTATTGGGAATCAACGCATAGAGGAGTGAATTAATTATGGCTGACAACGATACTAAAAACTTTTCTGCTACCCGGCTACAAGAAGGGATTCCTCGATATGCCGATGGTTCTGACGCTTACGCCAACAATGGATTTATTTTATCCTTTTTCCATCTTCCGAGCGAAAAGGAGGTTTATTTTAAAGCCTTCATCACGGCTTACAATGAAACTTATTCTTCTGACTGGTCATCGGAAACAGTATATGGCCGAGGCGATCCTATTTACATGTTTAAAAATACGCGCCGAACTATCACACTAGCTTTTAAAGTGCCCGCCGCGACAGAAAGTGAAGCATTTGAAAATCTATCGAAAGTTCAAAGCTTGTTACAGTTTCTTTATCCTGGGTATACAAACGTCACATCTGGCACTACAATTTCTCAATCTCCACTGGTACGATTGAAAGTCATGAATCTTTTAGGATCCCAGGTATCGGGCCAAGGTCAAGGCCAGGGCAACTTACAACGCGTCGAGGGCGGGTTTACATTTGGAGACGTTATTAAGAAACAGATGCCTTTTTTTAACTCCGCCAACCTGGGAGCACTTGGAGTCATTAAGAACGTATCAGTTCAACACCACTTAGAAGATCAAGAGGGCGTGCTGGAGGTGGCCACTGGTACGATTTTACCCAAATTGATTGATATAAATCTTGATTTTGATGTGATTCATGAGCATCCTTTGGGCTGGCAAGATAATGAATTTAGCACCCCCAAAGGGCGCCTTTTTCCTTATGGAATAGATATGGCCGGATCCGGTCCACAGCCCCCTACGGATGTCGATGGAGAGGTGACAGCTACACCGCATGTCCCTGACCCTTTAACGGCGACCGAACGAGTATCTACTTTAGGAGAACCTTCCCATCCGGAAGATATTTCGGATGAAGAAGTGGCGAATGCAGTTGCAGAAATGGCCGCGCTAGGAGAAGAATTCGCATGGCGAGATAATTATGCCACCGCAGGTGGGTCTAACTATGCATACGATTTTCGGCAGACCGCGAGTGGGGAAGTTCAAACGCGCCAACGCGGCTCAAGCGGCGATTGGGCTACTTTGGAAGAAGGCTCTGCAGGTTATAAGGCTGCAATTGGTGCTGCTTTAGATGAAATCGAACAGGGATGATCTAATTTAAGAGGACAAGTAACAGATGGCAAGATATTCAAAATACAGAATTTTTATTAATAAGAGTGATTATTATTCTTTTTTAAGAAAAGAACGCGGAGTTAAAAAGATTCGCCAATATGAAACACCTATTATGTATCATCCTACGGTCTCTGAGCGCGCCGCATTAAAAACCACTAAACATATCTGGAAATATGGAGATCGGTTTTATCAGTTATCCAATCAATATTATAATGATGTTACGTTTTGGTGGGTTATCGCATGGTTTAATGGATACCCCACCGAAGCAAGCGTGCGCAGAGGAGCAAATCTCAGCATTCCTCTAAATCTTGAGGATGCTCTTCAAGTTTTAAGGGCGTATTGATAAATGGCGAATGATCGAACAGAAGATGCTGTAAGACGCCGCGGCACAGATTCTCAATCCGCCGACTATGGTACAATTGGTGATGCGCTCGGGGAAGGGGATGCGGCTTGGAATCGCGATCCCTACACTACACGCTCCGATGCTACCCCCCAAGTGGCTCAAGCAGATCTTGATGCTCTTGCTGTTAAGCTTCGAGAAACCATTGCCGAGTGCGCTCCTGTGATAGAAGCCAATTGGGTTAAGTTTGAACAACATTGGAATTCCTTGTGGAACTCAGAAGCACCGGAAGGAGGAATGCTCACCCACTTGCTTGCAGGGGATTATCATGCCTCCCGCCATGGGCTACCACGAGGTTTGGATCTCCTGACGGCTGTGGCACTCTCCGGCGGCGGCACTCAGATCGCAGAGATGCAGGATCTCGACAACCATAATAGCGTTGAAGGTGTGCGCCGCGGAGCAACTATTTCAGATGTTGCGCTGGGCCTGGAGACATTACGAGAGATTTTGACTGAGGGGGTCATAACCACTCTTCGTTTTGAAGATGGATACTTTGATAAATTTCTCACCGGCGCCGGCTTAGGTGATGATGCTGAGGGCATCTTTGGAGAGCTTTTACATAAAACTTTTCAAATGCGTATTTATTTAACAGAAGTAAAATTTGGTCAATTACATGCCGGAGGTATGTCAGATCTCTATGCGCACGGGGACCTAACCAAATACATTTCACAATCTGACACCACGGCGCCTTTTGTCTCAGGCGATGCTCAAAAAACGATTATGGGCGCGACTCCTGTGAATCCTGCATGGTCCGGAACGCTGCATGAGAAAGATAATATATTAATAGAAGATGCTTATGGGAACCAAGTACTTGATTGGAATCATCCTTATGTACGCGCGACTGCAATCGCTGGCGCCGCAACCCTGGGGGAAGGAATTTATATTTATCCCCGCCAAAAGGACGAATACAACCACGACCGATACATATTTTCTCAACAATGGTGGGAGCGAGCGCTAGCTCAAAGGTATCGGGGTTTTCAAACGGTCGCCGCCGGCAGTCGCGACGACAAACCTGATATTGAAGAGATGATAGAGTGGGAACTTGCCGAAGCAGGCGAACTTGCGGCATTTGAAGAATCCAAGCGGCTTACTTTAGATCGCCTCGCAAATCGGTATGACTCTTTTTTGGGATACTTCAGGTCCATGATGTCCGGCAATGGCATAAACCCGCAAGGACAAGTCCAAACTATCGCTAACTTTCAAGGCCATAATCTCAGCCAAGTTGGTGTGACCTCGGAGAATCCGTTGGGAGTTAAAGCAGACGGCACTCCAATTAGCATCGCAGAAGCATTTGAACAAATTGGCATTCATATAAGTACGATGTGGGGGGCAGTACAGGCGCTGGAAGATTGCATTTATAAAGTTTGGGACGTCTGTGATCGTTTCGAAAAAACACGCGCAGATGCTTCCGAGTCTGTTCTTGCGCATGTTGTAGTAGGAGACTTCTACGACACCGCCTTTACTTATACGGCGGAAGAACGGAAAGAACATCAGGCCGCAGCAGATGAATTTGATGAAAACGCAGTACAGACTGCGCTCGATAGAGCTTTTATAGATGAAAGCAAAGTGCTTTATCGCGAGCAGTGTTTCTTATTAACCTATATTCAACAAATCGCAGCGTGGAAGAGAGATAATCGCGATTCAGCGGCCCCCCCTAGCAACTTGACATCTGCCCCAGCCGCCCAAGGAGCAGCCATCGTGGCGGGTCGCACATTCAAAAGGTTGCCGTATCAACCCACATCTCTTAATCCGAATCAGGCATCAGCAAACGCTTCGTTGTTAGTAGATGGCGACCCCTATGGATTTCTTAATAAATTAATTCAAACACCTGGGCAGCAGGCGTTGTTTGATCTTGAAAACCACCAGCTATCTGCGTTGCAGCCCATGATACGATTATTTAAGATAGAATATGATAATGATGGAAACGAAAGACAACATGAAATACATTTTGATTCGAATGCTAACAATATAGAAAGTGCCTTACAAAATAAAAAGCAACGCGGCTTTGGCGTGGGCATTAAAAGCTTTAATTTTTCATATGAAGGAACAAACCCTTTCGCCGTTAAGAAGAGCATTAAAGCTCAGTTAAATATATTTGCCAACACTTTCACAGAGTTGTTTGAACAACGCGGCCCCTATCGATACGTAGATTTGGCCCTTAAGACAGGCGGAGCCGGCGCCACAGGAGAAGCATGTGAGAATAGCAATACATCAAGTGCATCATATACTAAGCTTCAAAATGAAAACTTGTCCAAATTAAATTTTAGATTAAAAGCGGTGGTAGGGTGGGCGCCTCAAGGTAGAACGGTCGCTTCCGGCGGAATTTTAGGCGCCGGCCTGCGAGATGCTCTTTATGAGTCATATGCCACCTTAGAATTAACCCCCACTGTTCATAATTTTGATTTTGATGAAATGGGAAGAGTAAATTTTCAAATAAACTATCTTGCTTATGTCGAAGATTATTTCGATGATACTTCTTTTAATATTTTTACCAAGCCGAATCTTGCAAGTGCTCAGTTAGCGCGCGAATTAGAGATAGATTATTTTTCGGGACGATGCGATGCATCACAAATTTCCCTTTTAAAAAAATCCTTTGCAGAAGAGATCAGAACAGAACGAAAAGAAGCACTCGCGCATTTAATAAACACTATCATCAAAAACAGAAAAATCTATTATATTAAATTGCCCTATGAGGACATCAGATTATTTTTGAGTCAAGGCCCCTTTGCAGAATATGAGAACGCGTTAAATTTTGATGAACTAATTCAAGATTATACAGATACTGACGCTTTGGACAAAGCCCTCACAAGAAACTTAAATGCATTTGCAAGCTTAATAGCTCCTCCTCCTCCTCCCGGGGAAGAAGACGAAAGAGACGATGAAAATTTAATTGCGGCCGCCCTTCTTGCTGGAATCGATTCCGAAAGTGAATCGCTCCCGTTTATTTTTATTAGCGAGTTGATTGATTTAGTATTGCTCAATCTAGAAGGCCAACTATCCGCGATAGAAGCAGCACTTACAAATGCCACAGGAATTCCGGGCCTTTCAGAACAAGGAAATTTTGATCACTGTAGAAAAATACTCGAATTAAAAAAGACCAAAGCTGATATACAACAGTTTAAAAAAATGAGAGTTTTGTTAGGGCCTGTAGAATTTGTTAATCCAGCACAAGGATCAGAGAGTATTTTTGTAAACTTAGGAGACATTCCTCTTTCGATTAAATATTTTATGGAATGGATATCAGAACAAATGCTCAATAAAGAACAAGCAATTTATTCATTAACTAAGTTTTTAAATGATTTGTTTAATAACATCGTGAGAAATTTTCTTAATAATGATAGCTGCTTTTCGTATTCTACAGCACAAAAAACACGAGTCAATCAAGCGGTTGTGACCTCTTATCCGGGAGGAATTGATCCTAGTGTCGATGAGATTACTAAAAGCATTAATGCGATAACTCGACCTGGGGTTTCTGAGCCCAAGAGGATCCATATTAATACCATGTATAATCGCAGTAAACCAGTTTTAAAAACATCAGGTATTCCCGGTACCCCGATTGCTCAACGGACTGTCGCGCAAGAAATGAACTGGTTTGTGTATTTCGCAGGCCGTACTGCTCCAACAGAATTTATGAATGGAAAACGAGATGAGGATGCGGCTCGCGGCATTTTTCATTATTTATTGGGAAGAGACCGAGGGATGATTAAAAACATATCGTTGTCTAAAACTGATTCAAAAGGACTGGCAGAGGTGCGATTTGAACAAGATGGATATGATGGATTAAAACAGTTAAGAGTGGTATATGATGTGGAGATTGATACCTATGCTGATGTAAAAACTTATCCCGGCACATATCTATTTGTGAACCCGCAGGGATTTGATCCTAACTCAAGTCTTATTGCGTGCCATGAGAGTAACTTAACTCAATATGGAATTGGGGGATATTTTATGATTTGGAAATCAGAACACAGTTTTGGACCTGGACAAGCTTCAACTAAAATTCATGCTAAGTGGGTAAACCAAGTAGAGTCCGAAGACTGTACCATTCAAGGCCGCAGCAGCGATGAAGATCAACCGGATGGCACCAATTGTGGATCCGCTCGGGTGGTTCGACAAAGGGCTACCGAGGCTCGCCGTATTTCTGAAGAGCAGAATATTTCTCTAGAAGAAGCAAATGAACAACTGGAACAGCAGTATCCCACATAGGAATTATATAAATGTCTAAATATTATGCCGAAAGCAATGATGAGTCTACGCAAGCACTTTTTGCAAAACGCATTATTTATCGAACGGAGCCCAAATTACAACGCCGGCCTGTGGTTAATTTTACGCAAGGAGGCGAAAAGTTTTTATATGGAAGAGTAACACCAGGAATGCTCCCGATGCAATTACGCAGCAACAACTCTATTGCCAATATTGAGAGTCAATATTGTGAAGACGCACGTAAGCCTCAGCAGGCGGTTCATTTTGTAGTGGATGCGTTTAATTATCTGGCCGCTTTTTTTGCTAATAAAGTCCAAAGTCAAGCAATTAGCACTACAGATCCTTACCTAAGTTATTTACGCGCCTACAAATCTTATGAAGATCCTAATGTTTTATACACCAACTATCAGAAAACATTTGAAAAAGCCGTGATTAAGCTTTTTAAAAAGGATACGACACCGGTTACTGATTTTAAACAGTTTATGGACAGACTTCTTCAAATGTTAGAACAAGGAGTTTTATCATTCCCTTTTACTAAGCCGGCTTATATTAAAAGTAAGATTTGTCCAATGAGGTGCTCTGGTTTAGTAATTGAAATTGCTGATTTAGATTATGGCGATGACTTGGCCAAGAAACGATTTATCGAAAGTCCAAACTGGGAACTTTTTGTAGAAGCTTGCAATCAATACGGATTTATGATAGACTTAAATGTACCATGGCGACTAGTAGCAGATATAGACTCCATAGGGATGCAGGCTTTTTCAGGCCTACGGCGCTTCTCCACGACCGGCGCAATTTTAGGATTATATAAAAATATTCATCGAGATTATATGCCTTTATTTGTAGAAAGTGTTTACGAGATATATAAAAAAATAAAGAGACCCACGTATACGGTAAGATCGTGTAATGATGGAGCCCCCAATATGGAAGTTACGTATCCTGCAGAATACACTTTGATGGGTTTAATGAAAGAATTTAAATTGGAATTCTTTTTAAATTATTATTTTCAGATCCGCTTTGCAGAAGAAGAATCCCAATTCACAGCCGCACAGAAAGAGAGGATCATAAGCGAAACTTTAGATCTATATCGCCATGGCCCCCCAGAGAAAGCAATAAATATTTTTGAACAAATTTTAAATAAAACATTTGACTATTCAGGTTCTTTGAGTTATATTATAGAAAGAAAGAAGCAAGTAGAAGATGACGACCTTTCAGCCTATCGATGATAAGTCCGAATGCATTGGAATATATGCAGATGGCACCCTTTTTTATAAAGATTTTCCAACCCCGCTTTCGCGGACTTGGCAATATAGTGCATCCTTAGAAGGGCATGAAATAGAATTTGCATATCTTTATGGTGAAGGTAAAACTTTAGAAGAGTTGTGTCCTTCGGCATTGAGCGAAGATTTAAGAAAAGCCCAGAAAAGATTAAAAGCTTATTTAAAATCTTTTCAAATTGCCAAAGTTAATATGCGCGATCATTGTATTTTTGATTTGGTTCCAGAGGATTTTCTAAAACAATTTTGTGAGATTAAAAATAGAATTACTCAACATGTTTTTGAAACACACGACAAACCAGAAGTGTATCCTCACTTGGAGCATATCCATAAACTTCTCTACAAGATTCGATACCAAAGCTTAAATTTAAATAATGAAAATTGCAAAGAACTATATTATTCTTCGATTAATCGAAATCGCGCTAACATTTTATTAAACGGTCCACGGTACATTGATTATAATATGTTTGGAACTATCACAGGGCGCCTCACAACGCGATCAAATTCTTTTCCCATACTCACGGTTAAAAAAGATTTTCGAAGGCTCCTTAAGCCCACTAACGAGTGGTTTCTTTCATTAGATTATAATGCGGCAGAAGTGAGAACCTTTATTGCATTGGCCGACGAAGAGCAACCCCAAGAAGATGTTCATGAATGGCATATTAAAAACTTGATTGAAGACGAGCTTACTCGGGAAGATGCTAAAATAAGATTTTTTGCATGGCTATATAATTATGATTCGAACGATGATGAGTTTGGAAAGTATCACCGAGATCGGTTGCTCCAAGAGTGGTATCATGAAGGATATATAACCACTCCTTTTAAACGTAAAATTGAGGTGGACAAACGAAAAGCATTGAATTATCTTATCCAAAGCACCACTGCAGATTTGGTTTTAGATCGGGCTGTGGCTTTAGATCGCTGGCTCGCTGACTATCAATCGTTTGTGTCTCATATTGTGCATGATGAAGTAGTTATTGATTTGGCTGAGGACGAGCGCCATCTTGTGCCGGCTATAAAAAACATCTTTTCTGAGAACAAACTAGATAAATTTCTAGTTAATCTAACCTGCGGGAAAAATTATTACGAACTCCAGGAATTAAAATTATGATTTCAATAGTTGGAATAGGCACCGGTGGCAGTGCAGTGGCGGAACATTTTCGAGGCATAGGCAATTATGAAGCTTATTGTCTTAACCGGAAGGTTAAGCGAAACACTAAAACTAATTTTCAACTCCCGGAGTGGAAGACACCTGAAGAATATGAACAAAATATTCCTGATTTGACTCACTTTTTTGAATCAATACGAGATCGCGTACAGGTATTTATGGTGGGCTCTTCCATGAGTTCGAATTATGTGTTAGGGATTTTGCAACAGATTCAAGATAAAGAAATCGAATTGTTTTATATTAAGCCCGATACTGAAATGTTGACAGGCACCCCTCGCTTAATGGAGAACGTGGTATTTGGTGTGCTTCAAGAGTATGCGCGTTCAGGATTGTTTAAGTCAGTAACATTAATCTCTAACTCTCATCTTGAAAGCGTGTTGGGCGAAGTTCCAATTAAGAATTATTATGAGACACTGAATGGTTCTATTTTTTCTACAATTCATTATTTAAACTACTTTGAATTTACCGAGCCAGAGATTGGCCAAGTCGCGTATCCTGCTGAAATTAATCGCATTCGCACTATTGCTATACTTGATGTAGAAACTTTACAAGAAAAATGGTTTTTTGACCTTGACATGCCTCGGGAACTGTGTTATTATATATGTATAAATGATGATAGACTTAACGCCGAAGGTGGCTTACACAAGAAACTTGTGGATATGTTAAAAGAAAAACCAAAAAATGCTTTTAGAAAAATTTCTTATGCCATTTACGGAACGGAACATCCTGATTTTGGGTTCTGCGTTGCCCACACAAACGTAGTACAAGAACAAAAAACACTTGACTCTTTAAGTTGAGTGTGATATACTTTATTCACAAAAGGAGAAATTGAATAATGTCAATTGATATGGAGCTTATGCGCCGCAAGCTCGCAACTTTGCGCGGTGACAACAAAGGTGATTCTAACTCTGTTTGGTTCAAGCCAGACGAGGGAGACACCGACATTCGGATCATTCCAACTAACGACGGAGATCCTTTGAAGGAAATGTTCTTTCACTATAACGTAGGGGACCACAGGGGCGGAATCTTGTGTCCTAAACGTAACTTTAGTGAGGCATGTCCCATCTGCGAATTCGCTTCTTCGCTTTGGCGAGAAGGAAGCGATAACAACGACGAGGAGAGCAAGACGCTTGCAAAGTCACTCTTTGTACGCACCCGCTATTTCAGCCCCGTAGTTGTTCGTGGTCGAGAAGATGAGGGAATTAAGGTATACGGCTACGGTAAGACCGCATACGAACTCCTCCTCGGCTACATCCTAGATCCCGAGTACGGTGATGTTACGGATACTACAGAGGGTACTGATATTACTCTCACGTATACGAAACCCACCAAACCCGGTGCTTACCCCCAGACGAGCCTGAAAATGCGTCGTAATACCTCAACATTGCTTGAGGATACCGAAGCCATCCCCGCCCTCCTTGATGGCATGCCCGACTTTGACGGTCTTTTTGAACGTCTCACGCCGGCGCAGGTAGACGCTATTCTCGACGAGCAGCTTGCCGGAGACGGATCCGCTGAGTCGCGTTCGCGCGAGACTACCAAGTACAGCACAACTGAGGCGACTGACGTCGACCGTGCATTTAATGAACTAGTAGCAGGCTAGGCTCGCCCCGCTGGCAGACCGGGAAATGTCTGCCACCCTATTAATTAGAAACAAAGGAAGGCAAAATGCCACGCAAGGCAAAACAAACCAAAGCTGGTCGTGTATCTATGCAGGATCTAATGACTCTTGTAAATAAGAAAGCGGGCCGCAACGTAGCGCACGATTTAACGGGCGCCAACCCCACCGAAGTCAAAGAATGGATCCCCACAGGATCCCGCTGGCTAGACAGTATTATCTGTAAAGGACAGGTAGGTGGAATCCCTGTCGGCAAGACCACAGAGATTGCAGGACTCACCTCCACAGGCAAATCTTACATGGCAGCACAGATCGCAGCCAACGCCCAGAAACAGGACAAGCTCGTCGTATATTTTGATTCCGAGTCTGCCATTGACCCTGCTTTTTTGGAGGCCGCAGGATGCGACCTAGAGCGCTTAATGTACATCCAGGCATCGTCTGTCGAGTTTGTGCTGGAGACTATCGAGGAACTTCTGGCAGCAACAGATGAAAAGCTGCTGTTGATTTGGGACTCGCTCGCATTCACTCCGGCTGTATCAGATGTTGAAGGCGACTTTAATCCTCAATCATCTATGGCAATGAAGGCGCGCATTCTTGCGAAGGGAATGTCAAAGCTTACGCTGCCTATCGCAGACAAGCAAGCAACCTTTCTGGTTCTTAACCAGCTTAAGACCAATATTACTAGTGGCCCCATGGCTCACATCACAGCGATGACTACTCCCTACATGACACCGGGAGGTAAAGCCATGCACTATTCTTATTCACTGCGCATCTGGCTCACCGGACGCAAGGCCAAGAGTGCTTTTGTGACGGATGATAAAGGTTTCCGCATCGGATCGGAAGTTAAGGTTCGATTGGAAAAGTCTCGCTTCGGAACACAGGGAAGAAACTGTGCCTTCCGTATTATGTGGGGCACTGACGAGGTTGGTATCCGCGACGAAGAAAGTTGGTTCGATGCCATTAAGACATCAGAATACCTGACTTCAAAGGGTGCATGGTATACACTGGAGACATCCGATGGTTACTCCAAGAAGTTCCAACCCTCTAAGTGGTCCGAGATTATTAAAACAGATAATGAATTTAAAGAGCACGTCATACGTATAATGGATGAAGAAGTCATTCAACGATTTGATCGACGCGAAGGAACCGCCGACGATTTTTACGAACCTTATGAAGAACAGGAGATTTCAAATGAATAAGATAATGATTGCAACAATTGGGTTGCTAAGTAGTGCTTGTGTAGTGCATGCGCACCCTCACCCTACACCACCAGCGCCGCG
>Ga0080013_1000829_pt1 | contig 42589 bp, 49 predicted proteins | sample ETNvirenome_6_85_FD_69236 | JGI IMG/M metagenome (GOLD analysis project Ga0080013, IMG submission 69236) | Marine viral communities from the Pacific Ocean - ETNP_6_85 (SPADES assembly) (version 2) | ecosystem: Environmental > Aquatic > Marine > Oceanic | place: Pacific Ocean | collected 2013-06-19 | reverse complement strand
CGTATTACCTGCAGTAACGTGCTTGATGTGAATTGTCTTGCCACCATTACTCCCTGCGGCAGGTAAATCCACTTCCAAATTTCCACCGCTTGTATTGCAAAGTACAAGCTCTCCCCATGATGCAGAGTAAGGCGAATCGCCTGTTGCTTTTGATGTAACCGTGAAATCTGTGCTTGCAGCAGGAATTGATTCATAGTCAACCGACCCATCTGCCTGTCTTGTTAAAACATCACCATCAGAATGACCAGTCGAGGTTACAAGAGCCATTGAACCAGTACCAGTTCCAACAACAATATCTCCAATGGCAACTGCTGAAATATCAGCTTCTATCCCACCAAGTTCGTGTTTTATGTAACCTGAAGCTCCTCCAGTTAACGCACTTGCCCTTATAGCCATAGTGCCTGCTCCTGTACCTACAACTATGCCTCCATCAGCTATGGCTGAAATATCAGCCTCTACCCCACCCTTTTCATGTTTTAATGTTCCAGTAGATGATGTGAACGCTGTTAACTCTACAGGGTCAGTAGCACCATCACCAACAATAATTGAACCATCGGCAAGAACCGACATGGCAGTTATAGCACCAGTTACAGAACCTAACAATATTCCACCATCAGTTAATGTGGTAGCACCTGTTCCTCCATCTACGACTTGCAACGGAAATCCATTATCTATGGCAGAGGTAACAAGATTGTGGTCAGTCCGAGCAACATCTCCTGCTGCTGCTTGACCTAACGCTCCAGAATTTAACGCCATGTTATTTTTCCTCCTAATAAAAAACCCGAAGTTGAAAGACAAAAAATTGTCTATTGGCTTCGGGTTTATCCCTTCTTTATATTATATAAAATTTTACCTAATAAAAATATAAAAATAATTTTAATTATGTTAGAACTTCCCACCTCACTTCCCGTAAAGTTAATTTAACAGTATCTATGGTAAACTTTCTACCTATGCAAATAAAATATTTATTAGTCCAACCTTGTAAAGAGTCAGTGACAGTAACAAAGTCTCCTTCCTCAACAATAGAAGCCTCTGGTTTACACAGATAAGTCACTAATAACTTAACTTCAGAAAATAACTTTGCTTTAAACTCTAACAACCTATCAGCCGTAGAATCATCTTGAATGTCGGTAGATGTAATTGCTTTAGCTTCTAATAAACCATATTTATCTTTGGATAATTGCAATAATTTATTATTTGAAGATGATAATTTTTTATATTTTGTTGTTTGCTGCAGTCTTGGATTGTAACCATAATTTATTTCAAAAGAATTTTTAACTGTACTTACATCGGTTTCACTAATATTTCCAACCCTCGTAATTATATTCTTATCCATTCTTAAATTACAAATAGGAACAATATTGTCAAGGTCGATAACAATAATTCCATACTTACCATTTCGCCATACAGGTATAATCGGAAGTTGCGGAGATAATCTTTTTTGTATTGTATCAAATGCCGTAGCCTCCGATGTACCATAACCATTAAAAATGGAACTGATAATCCAATTTCCTAATTTATTTTTAGCTGTACCAAATGCAGTAGAATCTATCTGCCCAGAATCTAATCCACTATAATTTGAGATAATATTTTCTATAATCTCCCCAGCAGTGCTGAAATAGGTATCGACATTTTTTACTCCGTTTCCACTTATAGTTACCTTCTGAGCAGTATAATTTTGATCCGTCTCGATGTAATAGTAAGTATTGCCATCGCCATCTGTAGCTGTTCCTTCATCCGTAGGATTAAAAGAAGCCCCATCGTGGTAAGCCGTATTAATTGCATTCATGTCATGTCCAGAAACCAACCACCTGTAGTTAGTAACAACTTGCCCGATATAGTAACAAGGCGACTCCACTACACTCCCATACAGTACGGGATAAGAATTTCCTATTCCTGACGATGAAGAAAAATTCTCAGATGTTATTTTTAATGAAGGAAATTTTCTATCTAAATTCTTTCTTAAATCTACTAATGAAAATTTAAAAGGTGTTTCATCATCCCCCCAAGATAATTTTCTAATCGCTCCCTCTCCTAACTGAAGTCGATTTTGATATGTTTGACCAGAGGCTATTAAACCAAGTTCGGCAGTCATGTTAGAAAGAACATGAGTAGCCCTTATGTCTTGTAATCTTTGCTTACCATCGATTCCTATTGAAATAGATGAAATAACACTTGAAAGAGTATCTAAATTTATCGAGGAAGAAATTTCTGCCGTAATAAATAATCCAGCTAAAAATTTTCTAATCTCAAAATCAGTTAAGATTTCATATCTTAATCCAACACCAGTAGCTTCTTTATAATAATCTATCAATGTTACTGTAAAATTCGTTGAACATACTTTTATTTTGTAAAAAGGAGAATTAGCAGTTGAGGTAATTCTAAAATAATCTCCTCCTTCGACATTTCCGAGAAGACTTGAATCTGCAAATGTTAATGCCTTTGATAAGTTTGTCACAGTAACAGTTCCAGTTTTATACGAGGAAGTAACATCCATCACCGAAAGTGTATCGGTAGCGAAATATTTTTCCTGACCAGTAATACGCATCTTTAATATAAAATTCTTTTGGCATTTAGGGTCTTTAATAACCTCAACCCAATTATGGTCAGTAATCAAATTTCTTCCTCAACTGTAATTCCATTAATATTAAAAATATCCGATATGATATGAGTTTTAGAATAGTCGCTTGCTACACGAGCAAGAATAAAATCTTGAATATCACTATTATCTTTTATAAAAATAAAAGGATGATTCGACCAGTCAGTAGCTTCAAAAAATTCCTCTATCTCTTTTGTAAAAGCAGATGTTTTATGTGTAAAATTTAATTCATATACTTGAGAACTCTCACCTCTTTTAACTGAAAACTTTTGCCCCGCTCTTGAACTCCTATCGACATTTATATTTGAATTAATTTTAAATTCATAACCAACATTAAAATTCTTTGATAAGGTTAATCTTGTGCCAGCAATAAACTTTCCTATCTTATAAAAATCATCCGCTGTATGTTGAGCGTCTATAACGAGTCTTATATACCGAGCATTTGTAGTACTTACCTGTGTTGTAACTCTATCCGAAAACACCTCAAAGGTATCACTAACAGCAACTCCATCAGTTTCGGCAGTAGCCGTTGTTAATTTTATAAGAGTTGAAGTATTAGATTCAATTGCATAAGTAAAGCCATCAGCTGTACCACTTGTTATTCTTAAATATTTTGGTCGGTTTGGTCTGGCTAATTGATTTAGTCTCAATGCAAGTGAACTGTCTGTAATAGTATTTTGAGTTTTCCCAGTAATTGTACCGCTAACCTCTGTAGCTAAAGTAAAAGATTGGTCTAATGCAGGGCTAACCCAAGAATCTGCACTATTCATCTGAAACTTACCAGTTCTAAAATTTATTCCTACCAAATTAAATTGGTCAACATTAAAAACTTTATTAACACCAGCATCAAAAATATAAATATGTTCGGAATTATCTTCTTCGGTTCTGACATAATCACGAGGACTATCGCTAATCATATCTTCCTTTGGGAATGTAAAAGCACTGGTAATTGTCCATAAATCATCTACAACTCCATCAGACCCGCCCCATGTTACGTCTACCCCATTTATCAGTTGTTGAGCTTTAGAACCAGTTGCAGTTTTTCTTAGAGTAAGGTCATCTGGTTTAGTAAAACCATCGTATAGCCCATCTTCGGTTTCTGAAAATTCGAGCGAATAAACTTTCATAGTTGCTACGGCATTAACAATTCCATACTCAATAAAACTTGAAGGCTCAACTCCTGACTGATTTAATTCTAAACCTTCAACAGCACTTACCCATGTTAGTGCCCCATCGTGAGTGTCCCTATGCCAAATAGACACTCCGCTATTTTTCATTGCAATTAAAAATTCATGATTATCTGTTAGCCCGTGAGTGTAAGTACCTGCTAATGTATCCGAAAACTCAGACCATTTCCTTGATGTCCAAGTCAAAGAACCCCATGTGTCCAACTTATTTCCGTCAGCAAAACCAACTGCAGTAGTGGAAAATCTAACAGTTGTATTAATACTTTTTGCTCCATCAGATAATTGTGCTCTTAAAATACAAGCCTCAGTATCAGTTGAACCACCAGCATCTATTTCTGTTTTAAATCTTATTTTTACTCCGCTTGTAGTTCGCACATTATTAATAGTCTTTTTATAGAGCCTTGTATCTGTGCTTGATGTCGTCGTGAGAGTTAATATCCCACCAGACTCAGTAGCAGTTCCCGCAGAGTTAGTTAAAATAAAACTTGTAATAATTTCTGGTAAACCTAAAATTGGATAGTAGCAATCTCTATATGCAACCGACTCTGTAATATTCCGCCAATTTTGAGATTTTAAAGCTGTAAGATGCCCATCATCACCATCCCAACTTTCAAATATCGTAAATAATTTTCCACCACACTCACACATTGTAGGATTAAAAAATCCTCTATTTGAAGTTCCTGTTATTCTCGTTCCTTGGTTTGGTAAAGGATTAATTAGTTCGACTGCCCCCCAAGAATCTCCAGTTTTATTAGTACCTTTAACTACTCTTAAATCTTTTGAAGCATCTTGTGTAACTACATAAATATTTCCAGTGTCATCGGTAACTGTTGTTGGACGAGAATATTCTACTGAGGTTGATGTCATAACTTGAGAGGAAGCTAATGACCACGCAGTTCCATTAACCGAAGAAGCACTATATATTTTTCCATAACTATTTCCTTTTATATCGTAGTGCTCGTAAACCGCAAAAAATGCTCCTGATTCTAAAACACCTAAATCACAATGAACAGCACTTGTTGCTATTGTATCCTCAGCACTCCAAGTTTGACCATTGTTAGTTGATTTTCTTGAATAGCAAACTCTGCCTCGATGGTAGCTTAAAATTAAAGTGCTACCAGACCTAACTAACGACAGCCTATTATTTTCATCCAAGTTAGAACTTATAGTTGTAAGGGAACCATAAGTTGCCCCTTTATCATCAGACTTATAAATATTTATTGTACCCGCAGCTTTATCTCTAAACGCACAAATAATTCTATTCGGAATTGCTGCGTTTGAAGCAAGTTGAACAACTGCTGGATGTGTATAGCCAGTATTGTTTGCATCTATGGTTACTTCATCCTTCCAAAGATTAGCCGAAACATCAAGACGCTTACTCGCTGCACTATAGGTTGCCCCTCCTTGCCCACTATTGTAAACAACTAAAAGGTCTCCGTTATTTAATTTGATACAATCGTGGCCTGAAATTGTAGCTTCGATAGCTAATCCTGCTGGAGAAGAAGTTACACTTGAAAAGGAAGTTGTGATTGTTCCACTTATAGCCGAATGAATATATGTTCTTGCAGTACCAGAGTCTACAGATAATATATTCTTACCATCAAATGTTAATCCTTTTAAATTAGTCGATACACTTGAAAATGAATTTAGGACAGTATTACTAAATGCTGATAGTTGGATGATTCTATTCGACTCGCCAATTATAACATTCTGCCCATCCCAAGTTAAACCTGTAGGATTTGTTGAAGGGCTTGAAAAAGAATCTATAACAGTTTGGCTTACACCAGAATATTTAATAACCCTTTTAGTTCCAGAGTCAGTAGAAATTAAATCCTTTCCGTCAAAAGTTAGACCTGTCGTAGCCGTACCAGGAATTGTAAAGGAATTTAAAATTGTAGAGCTGAAACTACTGGTGTGCCAAATTATACCTGATGTCGTTGCTATAACTAAATCCCGCATATTGACAAATGCCATACCCTTCGGGTCAGCAGCAGGACTTGAAAAAGAATTTATAACTGTGGAAGTTTTACCAGAGTGAACATAAATTCTGTCAGTACTGAAGTCATTCGAAACAATGTTTAATCGCATTCATATACCCTCCGTGATTACTTCGAAATCTTCAAAAATTGGAGAGTTGTTTACCCCATACCAATTACTACCTCCATCATCGGAGAATATAAATTCAGCAGTTCCAACATTACCATCTTTTTTTATTTTAACCCAAATATCAATTTCAGAACTTCCGTAGTAATTACCAGAGCTTGTTAATGTTAAAGAGCCAGTGTTGTTATTGCTCTTTATTGGTTGATCAATGAACTCATCAAATTCAGAAGTTGTAGATAAAACATTAGACTTTAGTAAATTCTTGTTTGCGAGTATCTCTGGACTTCCCATTATTTTTTGCCCTTTCTTCAGACAAAGATTTATTTAACTCGCCAATAGTGCTTTGAAGTTTATTTATAGCACTTTCATTACTTTTAGATTGTTCAACTAATAAATCATTAACTCTTTTCAGCGATACTCTATCTACCTTGTGGTCACAATGTAATCCTGTATCAACATATATTTTATAACCTACTTTCTCAGCGTTATCACAAAATACAAAATCTTGTCCGCATGATATTTCTCCTTGTTCATTAAACTTGCTTTCATAAAACATCGTCTTTTTAGTTTCCTTTAATAATTGCTCTTTCATTTTTACTATCACTTCTCTTTTAATTAAAAGACAAGATGCTCCAGTAGCTTTACATTCTTGTAGTCTTATCTTACCAATATTTTTAATAACTGAATATCCGCCATCTGTTTTATTTAAAATAACAGGAAAGGGATGCCCGTATTGAAAGGAAAAACATAACGCCCCAACGATAGGTAAATTCCATTTCATTAGCTCATCAATACAATTTTCAGGAGGAACAATATCGCTGTCTACAGTTAATACAAAATCATGTTCACTTGCCATAAATCTGTTAATAGCATGATTACGGACTGATGAGATAGGCTTACCCTCAACAAAGTCGTAAGAAATCTTGTATCTACCGGGATGCTGAAAATTATAGTGGACAATATTTTTTATTAACCAAGTTACCAATTCTTGTTCGATTCTTATGTATGGAGCTATCGGGATACTAATTAATATTTTCTTTGCATTACTTTCAGTTTCCATTAGGCATTCTCAAGGTTAAAGTTAGTTGTTTTTTGTTCCTCAATCATTAATCTAAAATTTCCAATATTTCTTTCTTGGTTGTCAGAATTAATTTCGTCTATAACTGTATTAATATCACTTGCAAATAGATTTTCAACTTTAAGTATTACAGTTGTCCCACCTCCTCCTCCTTTCCCACCAAACTTTTGTATCCCTTCAATAAAATCTGTTAATACTTTATTTTGGTCTGAAGAAATTATCCGCTCTCCCCTATGAACATTTGCAAACATATTTGAAGGAATAAAATCTACACCTTTTCCAAATGAAACTGTACCAAAATTATTGGTCATATATTTTAAATATTCTCGGTCGATATTCCAACTACCCTCCTCAGTTCTTCCTCGAAGCATACTATCACCTTCGCCACCACGACTTATCTCCATGTCTCTATCAAATATACTTTGTACCACTTTAGCAGTACTCCCACCTAAAAGCGCATTTAAGTCTTTTGCCTTTCTCATGTCGTTTTCTCCAAACACATCGTTCCCAATATATTGACTAACCCTTTCAACAGCCATTTTAGCTGCAATATCACCATAGTTAGGAACGTACGCTTGCATAATCTGTCCAGTACCTACCATGTGAGCGTCTGAAGACATTCGTAAAACTCTATGTAACATCCGTTCATTAACTGCACCGCCTTTTCTTTCAAGATAATCTGCATTTTGAGGTTGATATAAAGAAGAATAAAAACTCGCTACTGCGTTTATATCACTTGTTAACGCACCCATATTTTCTTCCATATATTCAAGCACTGGGTCTTTCGGTTTATCTCCACCAAATATTTTGCCTAACGCTCCCCCAATAATAGCACCGCCAACAGGGCCAAGCGGTGTAAAAGAACCGATTATTGCCCCAGCAGCTGAAGCCGTACCAGCTGTTGGGTCATCTAAACCAAAGAAAAATGATATTCCAGCAGCCACACCCGCTGATGCTTTACTTCCTACTGCACCTTTTCCTGCACTTGTTCCACCTGCCCAAGTATCCCCAATTTCCGTTCCAACATTTAGATAATCTTTTCCTCCTGCTGCCATTGTGATGGAAGTCTGCCCAGCCCCTCCAAGATAATTAGCGTATCCTGTAGCAAGTAATTTACTGACTCCTGACTCGCCAATTAGTTTTTTTAATCCTTCAGTAGCAACTTTATTTAAAACTAATTCACCAGCATTTCCACGGAACCAACCATCTTCAGGAATTTCTCCACCTTCACCAAAGAACAGAGTTGACCCCCAATCCCAAAGTTTTGCTGCCGCCCATTGTGCTGCCATACTCGCAAGCGTACTAGCAAAGTTACTTGCCATAGAGCTTAACATCGACTTAAATGTATCTCCGATATTACTAAAATCTCCTTTAATAAAATCAGAAAATATAGTTTTAAATCCACTTTGTAATGTTTGGTAAGTTTGGGTTCCAAAGTCAGCTATCTGTTGGTTGACACTCTTTGCAGTTAATGCTTGACTTGCCATTCCAATAGCAAAAGCATCAAAATATTTTGTATCCTCTGCGTCTAATTTATTATTCAATTCTGTATTAATTTTTATCCTTTCTGCCGCACTTAAAGTAACATCATTAACTTGTTCTAACAGTTCTGCAAAACTTTTTCTCGTAACAGCTTCCTTAAGGTTGTTTATTTTATCTACAGTTTGTGCTTCTATAAGCTTAATCGCATCTGTTTTATTTATTATCAGCTGTTGTTCATAATCAGAACCATTTTTAGCTGCTCTTATTTTATCATCGTATCCTTGCTTCACAGCTGAGATTTGCAACCTTTGTTGTGTTTCAACTATACTTGTCATCTCTGTTATTAAATACGCCCTTTCGCCAATCGATAGTTCTTCTTCTTTTAAAATTGCAACAATTCTATCTAACTCTATGCCCTTCAATGCTGATTGCAAACTGGAATGCTCATCCTTAGCATCTGTCCATAATCTGAGGTTTTGTTTCAATGCAGCGGCTTTTACTTTAAGTTCCTTTTTCGTTAATGTTTTCGTTGCCTCCAATATCGTACTATTTGTCTTAACTTCAATCGCAATTTTTTCCTTTGCGATGCTGGCTGCATTTGCAGTAGCTTTCTTCATATCTTCTTGCCGATGGATTGCATCATGTATCCGATGGCCTTCCGCTTCCTTCCGCATTTCTTCAAGACGTTGTTTATATGCTTTCTCTGCTGAAGCAAGACTAGCTTCTAAGTCAGCTAAATCTACAATTTTAATAGGGTGAAGACTAAATTTCCTAATAAATTTTTTAAACACACCCTCGTCATGCCAATGGTCAATCTGCCACTTCAAATCTTCAATATCTGCTGCCAATGTTTCTATTGATGTAGTGGCTGTCCGTTTCTTTTCCATAACACTCCTTAATTTATCATAACCTATTTGGGCAGCAGCAAGGGCTGACATGGTAGCAACCGCACCTAACTTACCAAAAAAAGCATATCCAACCAATCCGAGTCCACTAAATATAATAGGATTATCACTAAAAACTTTAATTTGCTTTTGGACTATAGCAAATATTGATTTCACAAAAGGTGCTAAATTTTTCATAACTTCAATTAATTCCTTTGACACATTTTTAAACTTTTCATAACCTCCTTTAACTAATTCACCGATAGCATCTTTATTTTTTAAGAATTTTTCAGCAAGAGTCTCTAAAAATGGAACTAAATCTTCTTGCAAATCCCTGATTAGCTCTTTAATGATAGGTAACATATCATTTCCAATCCTTAATCCTACAGCACTTATTTGTTGACCGAGTATCTTTAATTGACTCCATGTACCAGTGATAAAAACTTCATATTCTTTTTGTAAAGATGTTGCAACCTTCCATTCTTCATTTGCTGTAGCAATATTTTGTCTCATCTTAACTAAACCAGTACCAAGTTTCGCCATCGTTCCAATCACTCTTTGTCCAGAAAAACCCATCTTGTCTATCATTTCCATTCCCTGCATTTTATTTAATGAATTTACCTTTTGCATTAATGCCTCAAAAGCTGCTATAGGATTATCTTCTATCGACTTTTTAAAAGATTTAAAATCTAATCCTGCAGCATCCGCAAACTTTTTTGTGTCAGTCATCATTTTGGTAAAAACTTGACTTATCGCTGTACCGCCAACTTCTGTACTTACACCCATATCTCTAATAGTTGCAGAAATACCCATAACTTCTGCAGCAGTTAATCCAAGTTGTTTCCCCGCACCACCTGCTCGTAAAGTTAAATCTACTAAATCTCCTGCAGTAGCAACAGTGGTATTAGATAATTCATTTATTACCGAGCCGAGCTTCTTTGCATCAGTAATTGGAACTTGCATAGAATTCGCTATCTGCGCCATTGCCCTTGCTGATTCTTCAGCAGTTAAGTCTGTAGTAATGGTCATCTTTGCTATCACATCTGTAAAAGCTAAAATATCTTTCTTTCCTTGAATACCTAACTGACCAGCAACTTCTCCAATAGAAGCAAGTTCACTTGCGGAGACTGGCATTTCTTTTGACATAGATATAAATTCTTTTCTTAAAGAATCTATTGCTTCAGAAGATAAACCTGTAGTTTTTCTAACTCCTAACATTGCTCGTTCTAAATCAGCAGACGCCTTAATAACTCCTCCTATTGCAGCAGTACTAGCAAGACTTCCTAAAACAGTACCCCATCTCGTGGTAGTAGCAGTTAATGACTTTAATCTATTACCAGCATTTTTTGATAAATTAGCAAAACTTTTAAGGAGTTTCTTATTAGCCTTTAAAGTTTCAGAAGTAAAGTTCTTAACATTTTTAATAGCTCCCTTTGCGTCAGCAGATATAGTAAGATTTACAGTAGATATAAGACCACCTCCACTTTAAAAATATATAAGTCAATCATTGCTTACCTCCTACGAATACCATGACCTCTATTCACCTTTGCCTTTGCCTCTGCTTGTAACCTTTGCGACTCTTCTTTTTCGTGCTTGTATTCATCCATAAAAGTTGATAGCTCATTTAATTTTCTAAAAAGTAAATTAAAACCTTCATCTTCTATCTTCTCTAAATAAGTATTCCACATGATTTGCTGTAATTTTCCCCGAACTACTATTGAAGAATTTAAAACTTGGAAAAGTTCTACAGCAAGAAAATTTTCTTCCATTAAGTTTATAAAACCATAAGCGTCCTTGCATTTTTTACAATTGGGCTCAAAAGATTCATCTTGCTCTAACATCATATTACAGTTTTCACAACTAATTGCTGGGTAATTAACTTTAAACTTAATGTAGTCTACAAGTTTTTTAGCTCCTTATCCTCCTGTTGAATATTGGAAAAGTTTGATAGGTCTCTTGCATTTTCAAGTATAAAATTTCCATGCTCTGCGGAAATTGCAATAAGTTTTAATTTATTTGCCTTGTTACACGGGGCAGGAACTTCTCCTTCACCAATCCCTTCAGTAATTCCTTTCCAATCTTCTATCATCTTATCCCATAAATCTTCATCAAACGCTACTTCGTTAACAATTTCAACACGCTCACTATTTCTCCAACTTTTCTTAATGTGTCCTTTTCTGATCCCCCGTATAATTTCAGGACTTGCATACCGAATCTTAAAGCTAACATCAGCATCATACTCTACCCATATCCCTTCAGCAGAACTGAGTTTATCTCCTATTGAGAGTGATAACTTCATAAATCTAACCTCCTTAAAAAATTAATAGAAACTAAAGGAGCCTTTAAAAGACTCCCTTATAAATTATCCTATTAAGCAAGTGGATTTGCCTGACGAGTTGACATTGTTTCTATCCGTAAACTCTCGGTTATACTTCCTCTTGCTTCCTCATTAGTTCGAATAGCTAAATTTCCATTTCCATCCATTCCATCAGGAGCACTTCCAACAACTTTCTTTGCTGTGAAACTAAACGGAGCAGGAATTTTAGAGAATCCTGAAACTGGTCTTTGAGCATCAGAAATTTGAACTGAAGGCATGAACATTTCGAAAGAATAATAATATGCCCCTTGACCAGCTGCATTAATTTGGTCAGTTGACCTTGCTCTCAGATCCATTTTAGTAACAGTACCAGCCAAGAACTGGTCTTCAATAGTTGTTGATTCATACTTAGGAATTTCAAAACTACCTGTAATATCTCTTGCCGCATCTCTAATAGGTTCATCTACGTAAGGAGCATTAAGGCTGGTTAAATCTCCTACTAAAGAATTATTAAGAGTGATAGTAAAACTTGTCGGGTAAAATTGATTAGTTGCATTTAAAGCTGCTTCACTTTGAGCACGAGAGCGGAATTGAAAATCCTCAAATCGCACAAACTTCTTTGGAGTCGCATTTGTTGCTGAGTTTAAACTGGAAGTGGTTGTACCGCTGTTACTCAATTTTCTTGCGATAAGGTCAAAAGAAATTTTTACAAAATCTCCAGAAGCACCTGTTAATGTAAAACCATTTACTTTTATACTATCGTACTCGTGAATGGTGCTGCCATCTTGAGTTTTATCGATAGCCATAGTTACAAAGTATCCTTCAACATTATCGCCTAATCTTAAATCCATATAGTAGGGGTAAGGTTTTCCTCCTTTATGCCCTAAAGGAGCCAACGGAGTGTCCGCTCTCCCCATAGCCATTGCCAGCAATGTCGTAATAACAGGGGAAGAATACTGCATATTCATTTCAATAGTACCTGTTACTGTTTTAGAACTGGTTAATCCTGGTTCTTGGTCGGCAGTACCAGTTAGTGATTCATCTTGTAAAAGATTTGACGCAGAAGAAAGGGTTTCATTAAGAAGCTGTATGCCTTGACCAGCAACATTACAATCAACAGCAGTACCCCAAGTTGCACCTTTCTTAATCCCAAACTTTCCTAAAAATCCACGAGCGATTACCATCAGTTATTACCTCCGTGTAATTTGTATTTTTTCTTTTTCCTAAATGAGCTTGAAAGCTCTTCGGTATGTTTCTTTAGTGGAACTCTACCTTTATCCTGTTCTGTGTTATCTTGTCCTGTATATGCAACTATTTCTCCTCCTTCATTTATAATACGATGAGCTAATTTATCTTCCATTCTGTTTTTTCCTGGTGTAATTATCCCAGCGTGAGGATGATGAGAAGCAATTTTAGCTTTACTCCACACAAAAACCATAGTAGCCATTTTATCCTCCAAATAAAATTCTTATTAATTTTTTAGCCATAAGATTTACACAATAGTTTCTTTCTATGAAACCCCTGACAGCCTTGGTGTTACTTTTTATTTCGTCGTAAAAATCATAAACATATCTTAACTTTTCTATTAAGTCTTCTGCTATAACATTAGGGCATACAGTTTTAACCCCGTAATCTGCCGGCACATTTTTGTATTCTAATTTAATAGCATTATCTTCATCTATAAATTCCTTCATCCCCCCAATAGCAGGAGCCATACAAATAAGGCCAGAAGCCATAGCCTCTAATGCTGGTAACCCAGTCGCTTCTCCTCTACTCGGGAAGATGAAGATATGAGCATTAGTATAAAGGTCAATCATATCCGCTAAAGATAATCGCCTTGAATCAAAAATTATATTATCAGTTAATTTATTTATTTCTTGTTTCCCCGCACCACTTGTCTTCATATAAAGAGAAACATCTTTCATACTACCGAATGCCTTTGTAAATGTATTTATAACTATGTCCCACCCTTTTCTAATAGAAGTTTGTCCTATCCATAAGAAATTTAATTTTCCATTTCTAACCTTTTCATTGTATTTAAAAATGTTTAAATCAATTCCTTGCTTACAAACATGAATTGGTTTCTTAAGCCCGTTATCAGTAAAAACTTTTTTATTGTGCTCGCATAAAGCTATAACCTCATCAGATTCATTCATTTTCTTTATAAGTAATGGATGAATTGCATTAGCTTCATGGGTCGGCATAATAAAACTCTTTTTGCAGTTCTTATGATAAATATGAGGAGATACGTGTTGAAGCTCTACATCAGACTCATAAACAATATCGACTCCTTGTCTTTCTAAAGCCTTTCGGATTGTTCGTTGCCCATTTGAAAAACCCATTGCCTCGCCTGAAAAATAATTAAACTCTTTAAATCTTAATCTCAAAATTACCCCAATAAAAAACCCGAATAGTACAATGAGAAATTTATACATAATCAGATGGAAAATTATGTATAAGTAATTCTCTTAGAATTGTATTACTATTCGGGTTTATCCCTTTTTACTTTTTTAAATAGTTATAGCAAATATTCCTTCTATAAATTTTAATTGCCCTTTACGGACTAAGAACTTAAACTTATCTACAGGAAACATCTTTTTTAATTTTTCTATATCTTTTTTAGCCCTGACAACTAACTCAGTATTATTAGAATCAGAGAAATTATCTCTACTGACCATAAACTTTATGGTGCATTGTAAAGTAGGTTTTCCATTGTTTGTGTTTAAGTAATAATCTATAAAACCAGAAGGAAAAGTTTCAGTTAAACTATTAACATGAATTAAAGCCTTATTAAAAACTTCCATAATATTTATTATAATATATTTTACTTTTTTAGTTAACTACAAAATAAGATTTAACTGTATCCCAAAATAAAATGGGTTGTTTCTTAATTCTTTCTATTGTATCTTCAATATCATCAAAAGGATCCCAAGAAAACATTCCTATTTTACTATTTCTGATTATTTTACAACCTGAAAGATGTGCTTCCATGCAAGTTCTTCCGAACGCTTCTATTTTATCAGGAAGATGAATAAAATATTTATATAAAGCTAAAATAGGACTAATATCTTCGTGGTAGCCTTTATAGACAGCATACTTAGAATAATTTATTTGGTCTATCAACTGAGAATCACCTTTCCCATAAAACATTACCATCCTGCAATTATCTCTTGCCCATAGTAAACACTCTTCAATTCCTTTATGGTGTTGAATATTCCCAGCCCAACAAATATCCAGAACCTTCTCAGAAGACCTATCGTATTTATTACAATTAAAGTATGGAGCAATAATTCTTACATGACTGCATTCTTTTATATTAAACTTCTTAAAAAATTCTTTCCTATGAAGTGGGGATAGAAAAATATTAGCACAAGCATTTTTAACCATTCTACGGATTAAGCTGTCATGCCTTGTATCGATTACATCTCGAAAAGCCATTATGTATTTTTTCTTCTCTATAAAGTAATCTAACTGTATTTCAGCCAGTGCTCTAAAATTATTTATTATATAAAAATCACAAGTTGTATCTATATTTTTACCGCCAAACATCTTTATAAGTTTTATATTTCTCGGGCATCTATCTATAAATTCTTTCTCAGTAGTTTCACCACCACCATACTCATTATAATCAGAAACCCAACCAATAGTCGTGGTCATATAGAAGCCCCCATATCCGTAGTGCCTGTCCAATATTCAATTTCTATCTGCATACTAAAAATAGCATCGGGATCTAAAACCCCTTCATCAGTTTCAACTTTTACTATCCTAACAAAAACAACTCCAGCAGTTTGCCATAATGTTAAAGAAGTATTCATCACAATTTCTTTAACATCAGATATTAATTTATTTAATTGAGTGCTTGCAATTTGACTGCTTTGTGCATCCGCATCATAACGAACATACCCATATATAAGTACATTAAATAAACTCTTTATTTCTTTGTTAGTTCCGTATGTTATATTTTCAACTCCATCTGCAACAAACAAGGTAGGAAAATCTTCTTCATCCATCTCATCAGTAGTCTTTAACATACGAGAAACAGTAGCTCCAAGATTAGTTCTAAATGAATTTGCAACTGAAATAGTACCTAAGTCAGTTACAAGATTTGTAAGCAAAGTTTCACGATATGAAGTAGTTGTACTCATACTAAACTCCTAACTTATCTAAAAGATCTAATCTTAATTTAATTTCTCTTTTTAATAAAGGCATATTCTTCATAAGTGCGGGTCTTAAATAAGGTCTCTTTCGAATTTTAACTGTGAAGTTCTTTTTATCCGTCAGTGCCATAGCTTTCCATTTACTTTCCCCAGTTTTAAAAAATTTTCTCCAAAAAAACTTTCTTGACTTAGCAGTAACTCTAGGACGAGTAATCCCTCCGTATTCATGGATAGCACCATAAGGAATCATTTTTTTAACACCTACGCTACCTATAACAACCTTACCTAATATTTTTACATCTACATCTATATTTTGACTTAACCCCCTACCAGAGCCTTTAGTTTTGTTTAACTTAGACTTTACATTCGAAATTGCATCAGTACGAATATTTGTCATAAATATATCGGACATTACAGCTCTTATCTCTTTAAGAATCGTACTTTCCGAAGCCTTTGTAAACTTCTCAACTGCTTTTTTTATTCCAACCAATTTAAAAGTTAAAAAAGATGCCATTACCTCCTCCTAACATCCCGAGATACCATGCGTATCCTATAAGGATTAATAAATTCTTTTACATCATCAGGCATTGTACCAATAGCAACATAACTTGTACTAATGTCGCCTTTAGAAGTGGAGCCGACATTCCATCTCTTTTTATCCCTTCTATGGTATAGCTTAGAAATCCACTCTGTCGCTCCGTAAGCTACATCTTCTGGAATATCAGTATAACCTCCAGTATAAACTATTTGAATATTTTGCTGCCCTTTACCAAAAACAGTAGGAGCCAAACTTGCAGTCAAATCTCCAGAAGTATCTAATAATTCAACTATCCCTTCATCAGAATACGTTATGTACGAAGTTGCTCCATAAGCAGTAGCAGCTGCAAAATCTCTATTTACATCTTCATTAAGAGAAGCCACCGCCACTATTGGAGGATGCTTTACAAAGAAGAAACCTTTCCTTCCACTACCATCATGATACTCTGTATGTTGTGTTGCAGCAAATGTTCTATTGCAGTATGTTTCTATCTTTTTCGTAACAGAGGCAAGAGCTTTATCTAACCACGAATCTAACCCAGTAGTACCTATTCCTAAATGTGTTTTAACAATGTTAAGGCTGACAATAAAGCCAGCAGATGCTATAGCAGCCATTTTATATTCCTCCTAAACTACCCTCTATACTTTTTAAATACCAATCAATAGTTTTCTTTAAACCTTCAGTAATAGTTTTAAATTTATACTCCCCTATAATACCAAGCAACTTTGATATATCTAACACCCTTCTCGGTTGTCCATCGGGTTTGGACTCATCCCATTCTAAGGTACCCTTAAATCCTACCTGCCTTGCAATATAGTAAGAAAGCATAGATATAGAAACTTCTTGCCCAGTTCCGATATTAATAGGTTTAAAATCAGAATGTCCAGACTTCAGTAACTTTAGTACGATTTTAACTGTATCCCCCGCATATAAAAAATCCCGAGTCGGCTTCCCTGTACCCCATAAATTCATTACCTTTTCATTATTAGCTTTAGCGAAAATAAACCTGCAAATAAGGTCGGGGATAACATGACCCTTTATAGATTCAAAATGGTCGTATTCTCCATACATATTTGCAGTTATAAGATTTATAGAATTTAATCCGTACTGCTTAAAATAACTTTCAGACAATACTAAAGATGTTTTCTTTGCAATTCCATAAGGTGCATTTGTAGGCTCAGGATACCCATTCCATATTTCCTCTTCTTTAAAGGGTAGCTTCGGGTGTATAGGATAAGAACAAACTGTACCTATATTAACAAGCCTCTCTACATCAAACCTTTTACATATCTCAAATACATTTAAAATCATCTTCATATTATTTGCGAATAAAGCAACTGGATTAGCCTTATTGTAACCAATACCACCACAATCAGCTGCAAGATTAATAACTACAATTCCATCATTATCATTATGGTCGAACATATATTTTAGTAAATTATCATTAATAGTAGGAGAAACTAAATTTATATCGCTTGAGCTATAACAACTGTACTTTAATTTTTCTTTCTTAAGAATACTGTCGAAATGTTTCCCTAAAAAACCAGTACCACCAAGAACAATAATTTTTTTATCTTTAAGATTCATTTCTTTACTCCTACGATATAAAGTGAAGGATTATAATTTCTATGAGTTGGAGAGGGTAATATTTTACTTACCATACCTAAAGAATTAAATGCACCTTTTAAAGTATCTAAACACCAAGCTGACTTATGCCCATCAAGGTCTGCTCCTCTATTGTGAGAACCGAATAATAACCGATACGCATTATTCTTAGTACCCTTATTATTTACATTTATAATTCTACTACATATTTCCATAATATCTGGAACACAAACTTTTAAAAATCCTCCTTGTGTTAATAACTTCGCCCATCTATCTAAAACTTGTTTACCTTCTTCAAATGTAAAATGTTCTAACACATGAAATGCCACTATGGTGTCAACGCTATTATCTTTATAATGATTTAATTTTTTAATATCATCAAAGCGGTCACAAATAATACCTCCCTTTTCATGTTCTATCGGCTTTGAATAATAATTATCTAACTCCGTTGCAGTATAGTTTAAAAAATGAAGATATGCTCGCTTACTAAGGCTCGAAACTAATATAGAATCTTCATGATTAGCGTCTATATTAATGAAGCCATCTTTTAAATAAACATCACCGCAACCAAGATGTAATTTCATACTTACTCCATTCTCCTTTCCTTATAAGTTAATAGAGGTAGTAAAATTTTTTATAAAGAACTTCGGGTCTTCCTCGTACCTTTGTAAATTATCCTTTATATAAGTATAAACCTTAAACATATACTCGTAGTGATATTTATTACAATATTTTTTAACATCTTCATAGTCACGGGTCAGTAATAATTTATTCATAAATGAAATTCTATTAAAACTAAATGCTACAGCAGCAAATTTTATAAAAGAAGAAGTAGAAGTAGTTAAATCACAAAACTGCTCCCTAAACCAAAGAGCCTCACCAACAGTTAAACAACCTTCGCCAATAACAGGAGCGGGATGCCATCGTTGAGGATTCATTATATCTATAAGTTTAAAACCTTCCGTTTTTAAAAACTTAGCTTGGTCTTGAAATAAAGGTTGCCCCTCGTATATTTCAGTAAACTCCACTTCTGAAACTATGCAAAAGACTTCTTTTAAATACTCACCACACCCTTCTATTATATCAAGCTCCGAACCTTGAGCATCGATACTTAACACATCAGGAGTTACTTTTTCTTTACTGATAAATTCCTTTAGAGTTATGGTATCCACTTCTATAAGTTTATCAAGTTCCGTATTCTCTCCCCAAGTCTTTATCTTAGGGCTTTCGCTCCAAGGCGTTATATGATAATCCAATACATACTTACTAGGTTCATACATAGAACTGCTCGAACCAACCTTATTAACTCTAAAAAAATGTTTACCAGTTTTCCCACCAATACATTTATTAACTAACTTGCTTCTAATACCTGAATTATCGTAATCAGATTGTTGCTCAATATCGGAATCTGTCTCCCTTGCATCAAAAACATAAACCACACAATTCTTTCCAAACATATCTAACAGTCTTGTAGCAGGGCCAATCCCATTTATTCCACCGCCTACATGGAAAATAACAATATCCCTATCTTTATTTATTTCCATTCTCCTCCTTACCTAACCATAACAGAGCCTAATACATTAGATTTACTGTCCCTATAATTAAAAACTCCTGTGTTGACTAATCTATTTTTATATTCAGCTAACTTTTTATAATGAGTATCCCACATTTCTTTTTCCTTCTCAGAACTTTGATGATTATTTGCTCCGCTATCATAATGAAGTAAAGTAACTGCTCCGATTTGAGGAAGGAAGTAAGACAGATAACCATTCTCATAGAACTTTCTCATAGCAGTTAAAGTAGAACCAAAATCGTTGACCACAAAAGGCATAAGTGATTCTATAGCTTCTCGTCTTAATACAGCAGTGCATTCATTCCAAGTGATACTGTGGTTGATAAAAGCGGCAAGACATTTCTCTGGAGTTTGATTGTCTTTTAAAATAGGTATAACTCTATGCCCACCTATTCCATGAAACTTAGAGCCTACTTCATCTATCTTTAATGTCAATCCATATACAGCAGAAACCCACGGATTACTTTCCATAATATCTAAACAATCATTAAGCCAATACTCGCTATAATAATGGTCGGATACATTACAAAAGGATATGTACTCACCACATGAGTTCTTAACTCCTTTATTCCACGCATCCATAATTCCATCATCCTTCTCTCTTATGTATAATAGGTTACTCTGATAGTAGGTGTTTAAAATAATATCTGTATCATCAGTCGAACAATTATCTATAACAATATATTCTTTAATAAACTTTCCAGAAGTCTTTTGCTTAATAATAGATGTTAAACATTTATCAATGAACCTGCCGTTATTGAACGAAGGAATTACTACCGAGATTGTTTTCATTAAATTCTTTTCCAAATTAACTGTTTGTAATTTAAGTTATATTGTAGAAGGTCAGTAACAAGACAGTTATTACATTTCCTCTCTATAACCTTAGAGCCACTCCGCTTTGTTATATTCCAGTCATGTTCTATATTAAACCAGCATAAAATTTTCCAAATCATATTACACCTACCTTTTTAAAAACTTTAGTAAACATTTTCTCCCAAGTATAATTATTTAAACATCTCTCTTGCCCCGCCCGAGCGATAGAAATTCTTTCCTTTCTATTTTTAAACCTACTATAAAATACAGCTTTATCAGCAAGCTCTTCAGGAGAACTATAAAATAACATTTCTTTATCTTCCTCAAACAATTCGGTAATAAAAGGTTCTCTCTCAGTCAAATATAATCCCCCAATAGCAGTAACTTCAAAGTCTCTTAATCGTAGTTGCTTCATAGCCTTATTACTAAACTCTGAATCACCAAGACCACAAAAGCCAATGTTTAACCTCGACTCCAATACAGTTCGTATTAATCTTTTATAAGTAACCTTACCAGAAATAGAAAATCCTAACTTGGCATTAATCAGATATGTAAGAAATAAAAGCCTGTACCCATAAGGCTGTCCAATAAAACTAACATCAAAAGATAGTTTAGGTAAGTTTCTACTATCAACCAAATAAAACTGAGAATTAACTCCAAAAGGAGTTTGAATAACTTTAGCATGAACGAAATTATAGTTACTAATTGCAGCTTTATTAGTAGTCCAATTTAAACTAAAGAAAGGTGCTGTCTTTATATGTCCTCTTTCAAAAGTATGAACATCGTTACAACCAAAATTCAAAGTAGAAACGAATGAAGTTATCTCGCTAACTGTTTCTGGGTAAACCACGGGGTCAGAAAGGTAACTAAAAAATAAATCTAACTTCTTTTCTGCATGAGCTTTAGAAACTTTATTTATTAAAAGCTCATTCATCTCTTTCTTTTTCACCCCCTCCCAATCTTGAGCATATTGCCAATAACCATCTGCTTTCCAATCCCACCATGTAATTGAATGCCCCATATCTTTTAAAGATTGAACAAGATTAATTTCTTCCCAATTAAAATTTTGAATGGCAACAAAGATATTAAGTTTTTTCATAAAACCCTCTCAAATTATTTTCTATTCGTGAAATGTTTTCAACCTCGATACATCCTTCAATAAGTCTTTTATGTTCTCCCATTGTTTAGCATCAGTTTGTTTTTTAGATGATAATGCTTCAATAACACTACTATTTTTATAAACAGTATATAAAGTCCAACCAGCAAGTGATAATAAAATTGTTATCATACCAGAAGCTAAAATTAAAATTATTTTATCTTTGAATCTTTCAAGTGGAGACTGCATTTTTAAACCGCCTTTCTATACTATCCCTTTCCTTTACAAGCTCATCTTTAGTAATACCAGATGTAGAAACAAATGGATTATATTCGCCAACCTTACCTTTATAAAACTTTGGTGTATCACCATTCCAGCTAATATCAAAATCAGCTTTCTTACTCCACACTTCAGTATCTGGATACGGACTAAATAAAGATATATCAAAGTCAGCAACCCGCACACTTTGTAACCATTTTTTAGTTTCATCAATCGTATTATAAGATTCACCAGGAAGCCCTAACATTAAAAATGCTTTAACCCTGATACCAAAATCAGATAACAAATTAACTGCCTCTATACTTTTTTGCTTTGTAAAGCCCTTCTTAATCGTCTTTAAAATAGTATCACTCCCGCTCTCAATCCCTATACCAACTTCTACACAACCGCTATCTGCTAATATTTTACATAACTCGATATTCACCGAATTGACATGAGTAAAACACCGATATAAAAAACCCATAGATAATAAATGATTTGATATTTCTCTTAACCTCTTTTTTTTTAAAGTAAAAATATCATCAAAAAACATTAATGCTCGGTATCCTAAATTAGAAACCTCATCTATTTCTTCACACACCCTATCAACAGAAGCCAACCTAAATCCTTTATGCCCGCCATCAACACAAAATATACAGTTATGCGGGCATCCTCTTGAAGTTAGTATAGTGGTAGCAGAGCGTCGATTTATTTTATACTCATATCCTTGTATTAAATCTCTTGCTGGAAACTCCACCTTATCAAGATTAGTTTTTTCACCATTAACATTATGGCAAGAAGACAGTACAGTTTTTATACACTCCTCTGCTTCACCACTCACAACAGTATCAAAAATAGATTCTTGTTCATGTGTTAAACTTGTAACTCCGCACCCACCGATTACAGTCTTTTTCCCCTTACAAAATTCTTCCACATATTTAATAGCAGTAGGTATCTGTGGAGAAGTAGCAGTAATAAAAACTATATTTTCATCTACCGACTTATAAGTAGTAGCCCCAGAAAAGTCATACCATATCGGTTCATACCCTACCTTCCTTAAAGCAGAAGCCACATAAAGAATCCCTAATGGAGGAAATACTTTATCATCTATTAAAAAAGGGGAAGGAAGATTAACACAAGCTACCCTCACAAAGCTCTCTCCTTAATTTTCCAAGTCTCAATATCTTTAACCATCTGTTTAAACCTATGTTGAGCAAGATGATTATGAATGGTACAGGTTTTACCCCTCTCGCCTAAAATTTTTATATTATCTTTATTGTCAAAATATAACTTCAACCTATTAACCAAGTCATCAAAATTATTCCAACAAACTATTTCATCTTCATTAAATAAGTCGTACAAATCCTTATTGTAGTTAGTAAATACCGCTGCTCCACAAGCACTTGCTTCAAATACCCTTTGAGATACTCCCGAAGAACCTTGTGCTGCATTAATAACTATTTTTGACCTATTCATCAGGTCTGCATAATCATCTCCGTATATTCCCTCTTTGAAACATAACTGTTTGTCTTTAAAAAAATATTTAACAGTATTCATCATTCTAATTCTATACTCATTAAAACTTCCTATAAAACAAATATCAATATCCCTTTTCAAACCCTTATCATAAAACATATCAGTACCAGTCCAACTCGGCATCCATTTAACATCAGTACAACCTAAGTATTTAAAAGTTGGGATTGCCTCCTTGTCAAATGTATAAACTATATCGTAGTGCTTCCCTATGTGTTGCACAAGTTTTGCGTAAAGAACATAAGTAAGAACATCATCGGGGAAGTATAAAACACGAGGACGGGAGCAGTTGGCTAATACTTTAGGAGTTATCATCTCTCCTTTAAAAACTATTGTTGCATCGTAAACGTCATCACTCAGGTTAACTACACTCTTAGGAGTTTTTCTTAAGTCTGTAATGTTGTAACGAACACCGAATTTTTTTCCATCTTCTGAATCTAACCAGTTAACAAGCCTGCCTTCATTACCTTGTTTATTTGTAGCAAACACTGGAGCAACTAAATTAATATAATCAACAGAAGTTTTATCTTTCATTATTAATCTCCCACTACAAATTAATAAACAGACTAATAAATTGACAACTCTCTTTCTAATATCTTTTCAACATGGCTATATACTTCTTCTGGTTGAATTGATTTCATACAAATATTCTCAATACATTCCGCAAATTTATTAGTATATAAACACGGAGAACACTTCAATTTCTTATCTCTTATAACTACTCCGCCATTATCATTCCAACCTCTATTTTTACTCGGCAAGGTACATCCAAATAATTGAACGACAGGAGTACCTACAGCATTAGCTATGTGCATTGGACCTGAATCGGTGCTAACCATAACATCACACTTAGAAAGAATATGAGCAATCTCAGTTATCTTTAATCCTTTCCAAAGAGTATAATTACAAGAAGGCGTACCCGTGCTCCAAATGGCACGGCTATCTTCTTCATCCCACATACCACATAATAAATGAAACCTAATCTTTTTATCTTTTAATAAATGAAACCTAAATTTTAACACCTCGCATAGTTTATTCCAATTTTTAATATCCCATCGTTTACGCTTCCAAGAAGGCTCTGGCCTTGAACCAACATGAATAGCTATATTAGTCCAACCAGCTTTCTCTACAAAGTTAAAATCATTTGTTGGAAAATAAGTATCGGGTATTTTTTCTTTATATCCTAAATGTTCAGCGATAGTAAAGTTCAACTCTACTTCATGTTTGCCATTTAAGAAATGTAGGATAGGATTATTTGTTTCTTTGGTAACCTTCCACTCCTTTATCATATCGCCATAAGGTAACCACCGCTCCCCCTCACCCCAAACATAGAAACCAACATCAAAATATAATCCCTCTCTATAAAGTTCTATTCCCTCATAAGACTCTATAATATCTTCAAAAGTCTTATAACGAGGGTCATCCTTTTTTATTCCAAGCAGAATAAATACTTCCCAACCCATGTTCCGTAATGCCTGAATAGTAGGAGTTAGCATTACAAAATTTCCTAACCCATTTTTAAAAGAGAGTAATATTTTCAGTTTAATGCCTCCACTAATTTATTACCATTATTCTTCCAAGACCATTCACCCCTTATCTTTAAAACATTCTCTTTCATCTTACTTAATATAAATTTATCTTGTATTAAATCTATTACAGTATCAATCTCCTTTTCCAAATCCTTTCTATTACATAAATATCCAGTGAGACCATTAGATATAAACTCATTCATCGGAGCATCATCAACTGTAATTATAGGAATACCAGTTCCTATTGCTTCAAGAAATGATAACCCTAATCCTTCAACTTTAGAAGGAAGCAAACATACATCAGCAGTTTTGTATAATATTGCCATCTCATTCCTTGATAGATTCTGCTCACCGATAATTAAATTTCCTAAATTAGTATTTGTAGGATTACAACCATTTTCTAATCGAGTATGAACATACAACAAAGACTTAGGCGATAAGTTACCATCTTCCTCGACACAAATTCTGTTCTTAAACAAAAACCCTCTTAACGAGGGCACTTTACCAGATAGGTCTTCCTTTTCCCATTTACCTACAGGATGAAATATTTTAACTGTAGGCTCGAATTCTTTAGTAGTTGGAAAGAATATCTCCTCATCAAATCCCCACTTAACATATACAGCTTGAGTATTAGATTTAAAGACTTCTTTACACTTTTTAGTAGGGCAAATAATTCTGTGGAAGAAATTGTAGAGCTTATTATCCTCTACATTCTCCCACATTGGAATTGAAATAAACTTAATATCAGATAAACTTCTTTGGATTAGCTGAACATTCCCCAGCTCCTTACTACTATCAAACCCGAGAAAGATACAATGAGTTAAATCATTTCTCTCTATCCAATGCTTGATAATATCAACAGGAATATTTTTTTCAGTATAGTAAGAGACATTTGGAATACAATTAAATTCATCATTTAATCTATTCTCTCTATTCCTTGCAAGGGTGTGGACAGCGTTACCTGCACCTATAAATACCTTTCGTATATCAAGAGCAGTATAACCATAACCAGAGCGGTCAAATTGTGAGACAATCCCTATTCTCATTTATCAACACCTTTAGCTATAATTTTTTTTCTTCTTTATCTGTTTTATTTGTTTTCTATCTCCCCACTTAATCTTATCCCAATTATCTTTTCCCGCCTCACTCAAGACTCTTTGCCCCGAGCAGTACAAACTTTTATTACCCATAAACTACACTCCTTTATTTACCTCTCTTTGTTATCCTTCTAAACTTCTTTTCTTTCTTTTCTTCAGGTTCTACAATCATTTTATTATCAAATACAGGTACATCTTTCTTTGTTTCTTTTTTTAGCTCCCTTCTCGGAGTATCTTCTTTACAAGCGCGAACAACTTCAAATGCATCTGGCATATCTCTCATTAACTTATTAGCTTTATCCTCAACATACTCCATTACCTTCCCTACCTTATGACCACCAAATGATTTCTTATAACCAGAACAACCTTTAAATATTAAACTAACCATAATAAAACCTCCTATAAATTAAACAACTTTTAATTCTGCTTTCTCACCATAATTTTTTATAGTATCTGCAGCACTATCCATTATTTTTTGATTAAGCATTGCTCCGCTCTTACTTTTTTCTATTGCCTCCTCTAAATTTTTTATACTTTGTAATGTGTAAGCACACTTCTCACCAGTAACCTTATTTGTTTTCCACAATAATATTCGCTCGGCAGCTTTTAATGAAGCCTCATATTTTTCAAGCCGAAGATTACAAAGCATTATCCCCTCCCAAGGATACCACGAATATATCTTTCCCATAAGAAAATAAGTAGTTTCTGGTAAACACATCAAGGTAGCCAAACTGTACCAATGTAAAGCCTCCCCGTATCTCTTCAAGCTATAAAGATTCAACCCCATAAAATGAAACAACTCTGCTCTATCGGATTTATTATTCATTCCCCTAAATCCCCACTTAATAGCTTCATCATATTTTTTAAGTTTATATAAACAATTCATAGCAGAGATGCAAGTCTGTGCCGCCATATCAGGGTCTACAATATCAGCCATCTTAAATGTTCTTTCATACCCTTCCATAGCTTTTCCAAAATCACCTCCCTCTTCATACACATCAGAAAGGTAGAAATTTTCTCTTGTATCTTTCGGTGCTGTCTTAGTTGTCTTTTCCAATTCTCGTAGATTCATATCTTTACGCATACTGGAACGCATCTCTTTTCTTTTATGAGGCATATTATGAGTAAAAGAAACTTCTGGTAGTTGTGCAATTTTATTTTCCTTATCATCATATAAAAAATTATGAACTTTCCTTTTAAACCTTACATATCCAGTATGCTTAAAGATAATCGGACGCCTAAATACAATATCAGGAACATCATACTCATCAACATCAATTTCTATGTAAGGAGAATAAACATTAGCCATAGTCGGTTGTTCATCTAAAAATTTATCAAGAATTAATAAACCCTTTGGACGAAGTATCTCATGACCATCAGGATAAACTACCCATTCTCCTTCTGTAACTTTATCAATAAGAGTATTTCTATGTTTACTAAAATCTTCTTCCCAAGTAAAAAAAGAAACTTCATCAGTATATTTTCTAACTATTTTTTCAGTATCGTCAGCAGTAGAATCATCAATACCAACTATTAATCTGTGATATAACTTCCTTCCATCTTCAAAGTGGAAAGCCTTAATAGCTTCCTCTATTGTTTCTGCTTCATCTTTAAGAATAAATAATAAATTAAGTTTACCTCTCTCTTTCATAACACTCCATTAAATATACAATCAAATAATAAAAAAAGGGAGACCACAATACCTCGAAAAGAAATATGCAATCCCCCTTTTAATTAAATAAAAATCTCCTCTAAAATAAATAAGAGTTATGCTACTTTATCCCACCAGAAAAGCATTACGGACTTGTTACTTGTAGTGGTGTTAGCAATCTCCATTCTTGTAGAACCATTAATAAAAGTAACAGACCCTACAGCGATAGCTCCATGACCACTGCCAGTTCCTCCAAAGAAACAACAAGCCAATGGTGCATCGGATGCAGGAGATAATCCAGCAACAGCAACAGAGCCATTTCCACCTTTCGATGCGAACCCTGTTACCATAGCCATCTTCCAATGATTAGCTACAGGGTCGGAAAGAGCTTGTATTTCAGACAATGTTTTTAAGTCAGCCATTTATAATATCCTCCTAAACTTATATGTGAAACAAAATAGGAGTAAATCCCTTTGAACCCTTAAATACTTTACTATGCCACATTCGTAATCTCTGAAACAACCCCTTGGCTTGTTGCATATAAAGCCTGAAAGTCGGCTCTCATAGTAGCCCAAACTTCCACTGTATCGGTTCTCGGAATTTTAGCACTTTCAACAGTAACTTTTCTCTTACTACCAAAAGCATGACCTGGTTTGTAAACTAACTGACATGAAGTATCTATAAATCCTGTTGCACTTGCTCCACCAGATACACCAGTTGTAGTTTTTAAATCCTGCCTTTCTTGTTCGGAAACAATAATAGGAATACCCATGAACTTTGCCAGCTCACCTTTTTGAATAACAGAATTACTGCCGTACAAGTCAATAGTTTGAACTTTTGATAATTTCATAAATGCATCGAAATAACCATTAACTCCTGTTACCCAAGCAAGATTTGCAATACCAACCGCATATTTACCCATGTTCTTCATAACATCAATCATACCCGTGAATGAAGCAGCACCAGCAGAATTTACTCTGGCTGAACCATGGTCAGTAATAAACGACCTGTAACCTCTCCACATTCTACAAGGAGATTCGCCATCAATAGAGTCACCATGCATATCCGTATTATCCATCGTACCATTGGTGTCCCCATTAATGATAGTATCTTCGGTCGCCCTCATTAATGCTTGAGCGATATTAACCTTTAAGTTAGGAAGTACAGGTATAATAGAATCTTCTTCCAACTCAACATCAAACAAAGTAGCTGCAGTCAACTTCTCAGGAGTAAAAGTTAGACTCCTTGTTGTTCTTGTACTTGCCCTAAACTTTGTCGGGCTATCGCTTGCTGCATTAGTTGTTCTATATGCTTTTAAATCTGTGCTTGTACCTGGAACTGTCCAACTTGTCATCTTGGCTGGAATATTAAACTTTGGATGCAAGTTAGCAACAACCAACTGTAAATGAAAAATATCTATTAGGTCAGCACTAAAACCAGTAGGTACCCAATCATACCCCTCATCGGAAGCTCCAACTGACATTGCCTTTCTAACATTCTCAGTGTCGCTCATAAAATCTTGATAAAGTTTTAACTTAGGAATAATCTGACCAACACCAACCTGACGCCTCCCTGCAATGATAGCAGCAGTTAGATAAACATCAGATGCCCTGCTTTGAAGAGATTTTAGTTCAGCATTCTCAGAAGGTTCATTTAACAACTCCTCAAAAGACATACTCTTTGTTGCCGAACTTGTTAAAATATCTTTTACATTGTAACCCATACCTGCGTCTTCTTTTGTAGTTTCCAAAAGAGCAATCCTTTTTGCAGTGGTCTCTCTTTCCTTATCCTGAGTTGTAAGAATTGTAGACATATCAGCCTTCATCTTATCAACCTCTTCTTTCAACTCTCCTGCAGTCTTGTCAGTTTTCTTATTTGCTTCAATAGCCTCAGAAAATTTAACAAGTGCCGCGCTAAGGTCTTCAGCTTTACCAGGATTCGGACTTTTAATTTCCAAACCTACATCTTTTTCTACTCCTAAATCTTTCGCCATCGAAAGTCCTCCTAATTCAATATTGAATGTGTTGCATTAATAGCTGCTTCCGCAACCTTAGCAATCAGTTCGTCAGAAAGCTGACCATCTGAGTTATCAGATTCTTCTTTTTCTAAAGTACTAGAATCAGCTTCCTGAATATCAAGAACAGCCTTCAAAGCAACTGATGCTGATCCCACAGCTTCAAGGGCAATGCTTAAAGTTTTTCTATTACTGCCACTTAAAACTCTTCCTGCCTTTAACTCTTCCACCTCCTCTTCTAAAGATTTAAGTATATCATTAATATTAGAATCATCAGTAGGACTTTGGAAGTTAGCTTCTTCTTTAATCCCTTCATTAATATCCTCTTCTTGAAAATCCATTTCTTCAAAAACCTTATTTGCCTTAACCCACGCAACTGCTTTTGAAATAGTCCAACCATCCCCTTTAGGAAATCTATAACTTTGAACCTCAGTAGAAGTTTGACCAATCAACTTACCAATAACAGCGAATACCTTTGGAGAATCCTTCCTTAAAGTTATTCTCCTAAAAGAATCTTGCTTAAATAGTGTTGGGTCTTTTCTCCTAATTCTTATTTCATTTTCAGTTTCCTCTGGAGCGGGTTTCACTTCATCTATTTCTTTGCTACAATAATCTTCTTCCGTAAAATTAGATATTTTCATATCAGGAAATTCCTCAAATAATTCCTTTTTTTCCTGCCACTTTTTTAATTCTTTTAATTCTTTTAATTCATTTTTTATAAATGAAATTTCACCAACAGTTCCCTCTAAATTTTCCTTCAAATCTTCTACAAAAGAATCCTCATAAATTAAATCAGAGCCGAACTCAAATCCTTTTGTTACACTAAACAATGCTCTTCGGTTTGCAGGAATACTTACAACAGAAACTTCAAATAGCTCAAGGTCGGTAATCTTTCTAAGACTCTTACCAGTCTTTTTAATTACATCAGAGTTCATTATCTTAAAGCCGAAGCTGAAAGCCTTATATAACCCTTCCTTGATTTTCTCCCTTAATGCTATTTCTGTCTTACTAATAAGAGCCTTTACAAATAATCCTTTTGGTCTGATGTCCGCTTCAACTACTTTTCCAACAGGAATTCTACCAGCAGCACTCATCCCATGATTCAAAAGTAATACAGGATTTTTCATGAAGTCCTTTAAGGTCTTCTTGAATGCTGAGGGTTCGACAATATCGTCAACCCTATCTATGTCAGAAGTTGAGGCGTAACCACTAATAAACAAGTCACCTGTATCGACACCTTCCTCAGACTTCAACTCTGCGTGAAAAGTTACATCAGGGGCATACTCAGAAACCTTTGTTACATCGGTACTCCGTTTTAATTTTACTCGGTCTGTCATATTTTACTCCAATAAAAAACCCCAAAGCTAATAGACATTATGTCCTTGACTTTGAGGTTTACCCTTCTTCAGTCTAAAATCTATTTATATTATATTATATAATATTTTAAAATTAAATACTGTACAATTCTTTTTTTTATTTAATCTTCTCTTTGTTTTTTCTTCTCCATCCAAGTCTCCATAAAAAGTTTCCAATTCTCTTACCAGAATCATTATTCTCAATTTCAAGAAACCTATCAGGTATTCCTTCAGCGTGCATAGCTTCATGAACAGAAACTTCAAGAGATTTGGAAGTGTTGCCTTCTAATATCCACATCTCCTTTTGAATACTCGGTGTATCACAACAACCTAACAAACCGCTTTCAGATTCTTTTATACAAAATTTACCTAAACCAAATGTATGTGTTTTAATTTTCATTTTATAAGTACCTCGAAATAATTAAAGCACTACCTGTTCCTACTAATGCACCTAAAGAATAATAAATTTTTTCTTTTAATCCACTGTTACTTATCGAAGTAACATTAAACGACCAGATTAAAGAAATACAAAAACTCAAACCTAAAATCAATGCATATCTATTATTAGCAATGCACCATGTGTTTAAGGTAATGCACATTATAAGTAAATAGGAGCGGAAGAATATCATACAGCTATAATCTCAATATCAACTACATCCCCATCTCTGCCATGAATAACAGCGTAACCCATCTCAACTGGTTCAAACATTCCACTCTCAGCGTATGTGGTAACACCAAGCACATCTCTTTTTTCGAATGAACCAGTATTAACATACCACCTATCGTCTTCGTGAATGTGAACCGCCCTGCTTGACCTTTTCGAGTAAACTTGATGTAACTTTCTTTCATCAGATACCATAAAAAGTCTTCTTGTCGGTTCGGCAACTAAAAGCCCGTGAGTATGCCCCATCGCCATTACAAGACAATCCGCTGCCAAATTTTTTAACTTTCTTTGCAATGCTTCCTTTTTGTTTGCTATCCTTCTTATTAAACTTCCCGCATGAGATTTTAAAGAACCATTACCATGTGTAGTATAAATTTTATAAAATTGTTTTTTACTTTTCTCATCTCTCAATGTAGTGATTGCTGAAAAAGTTCCATAAGGAATTTCTAAATCTTTACATATTGTTCTTACTTTCGAACCATACACTCTGCTTAATCCTCTATCATGATTGCCTTCGTGTATAGTTATAATCTTATCCTTAATAATTTTAAAAGTTTCTTTTATATCTTCATATTGACTTTCGGGTAAACAACATTTAGGGTCAGCAGTATCAAGGTCAAAGTAAGGATGACTAAGTCCTCTTGCTTCTATTAAATCCCCCATTATAATTGCGAAAGCATTATCTTGTAATTTAATTTTTTCTATAACTGCTTCATATTCTTTTTTGTTATGGGCAATTATACCCCGATGAATATCACCTAATAAATATATATCATGGTTCGCAGGAACATTACGAGTTATCAGTTGCATCAGTAGCTCCGTTGATACAATGCGTGCTGTTCTTTACAAGAACTACATCGGTACACCTCCTCTTTCTCTGGCAGTAATTCGATACCACAAGCACGACATCTATTTTCTTTTTTCAGGATAGCAATTGACTGCCTTCTTATATTAATGTGATAATCACAACTTGACTTTCTTGGGGAAGAAAGTTTATTCGCACAATACCTACAGAAACCAAGCATCTTATGTTTTATAATATACCTCATAGACCTTATCTGTGCTTTTGTCCAATGAGGCTTTATTCTTGATTGTAATTCTTTCTCTACTAACTCTGTTATAACATTTGCAGATACATTCATAACAACCCCATATTATTTTTATATCTCTCTATTTATAAACTCCTCATCTGATTTAGCTTTTTCAAATAGAATACCATTATCTCCCTTAACAGGTTTTAAATGCAGGTTCTTTCCATAAGCTATTTCTCGTGGAATACCTTTACCGTCAGGGAAAGCCTTACAAGTCAAGATAACTCCGTCCACTGTAGACCTTGTAGACCTCTTATCTTGTGGCTTTTTAGTATTTTCAACGCCAATAAAATTTATACACATTCGGGTAAAACAATTTGGTTCTGCCAACATAAATTACTCCTTTCTTTTATCTGTTAAAATCTTTGTTGCCCATAGCCTATGACCATAAAAATTAAGTGATAAATTTTTTAAAAACAATAAACCATCTGAAAGCTGTACCAGTGTATTTGCATCTTCCCTTGTCAACCTATTCCAAATTCCACCTTTTATAAGCTCTAATATTTTACCACGATTCTTCTTGTGTGCCTCTAATATTACCATATCATTTTTCAATGAAAAAGTACCTATTGTTTTATTACCATCTTCATAACTAACTTTTATATTTACAAATTTATTCCCCATATCTCCTTTCTATTTTATATTATACTCATTTTTTAAAGTTACTGAGCTAAATAAACCATACTTAATCTAAGTAAAAAATCATTCCGCTGGCAAACATAATCTAAATACTTAACTATACTACCCCCCTGCAATTAAGCGGTGATTATTTAGTTTAATTCCAAGTACATTGATGCTCCTTTTGGATTTGGAAAAGATTTAACTAAAAGAGAATGAAGATTCAAATATGTTTTATCTTTCTTAAAATCATCAGAACCTATAACAGACTTAACAATATTTAACCTCTTAGTAAATTGTTCTGCGGCACTCTTATTAATTGTTTTTTCTATTGATTTTTCTATAGCAGTAACATCTAACTTTTTTATATCATCCAATAATTTTTCTGTAACTTTTGATACATTCAAACTTCTCGGAATATCAGGACGAAGTTTAAACCACACAGGATTAACCAACTTAGTTGTTTCCCTAAAACTAATACCATTATCAATCGCAAAACCTTTAAATGTTGAATTATTAATTAAATAGTTACCTGAATGTCTATCAGCATTTCCAATCAACACATCAAACAAGTACATCTTTTCTGCATCTTGAGTTTTACGAAAAGTATCAAGCACAGAAATTCTATTAACATCATTTGCAACCGTAACATTTTTTTCTGTAATCCATTTTTGTAAAGAACCAATTTTTCCATTCACAGTTCTTTCAACAGTTTCAGGAACTATATTCCATTTTAAAAATTGATCATCTAAGTTAAAAGCCATGACTTCTCGTGGATATAAAAACCCATCATCACCCTTATCTGTTAGCATCCATCGTAAACTATTTTGTTCACCAAACTTCGGTTTAAATATACCCTTAGTACCATCTTTAAATTTAACAACAAATGCTTTATTTATCCCTGATTCTATTGAATCTAAATCTTCCACAGAATCTATTTTTGCATTTAGTAAAGTGGGTTTGGGTTCGGGTTTGGGTTTAGGTTTAGGTTTAAATATAACTTTTGGTTTAACAGGCTTACCTACATATGTTTCCATAAAACTTTCAATCTCTTTCGGCAACATCCCCTGCTTATATAAAGGAGAAGTAAAAGCTCCAAATGATTCTGCAAATAATTCATCGGCATCGTATCCTGCATAGGTACTTATTTCTCTTCTCCAAGCAACCTTTGATTTACTTCGAGCAAGTTTTTCCCAATCTAACCGTATATTTTTATCCAGTTGAACAATGCCATGAATATGATGCCCAAGCTCATGGCGAAAGTTACTTTTTACATCATCTCTAAAACCTACAGTAAAGTCCTTTTTCCCTACCGATAAAGTATCTTTTAACTCTTTTCGTCCCATAGCCACAGTAATTTTACCTTTTGCTCCTATTGTTATTCCTTGTGCTCGATTTATTCGTGATACATGAAACGCTAAACTTCCATCAAGAAATACTTCTTGCCCAGCAAAAGTAAATCTCGGCATCACAGCATCCCTGCGCGCATTTAATTTTTGTAGATTAGGAAAATTCTGTAATACCCTTCTATATTCCCCAGCCAAACCTAACAAATTTTTAGTATTATCATCATTAGTATAAAGGTCAACCATACTTCTTAAAGTAACCTGCTCAACATTGAACGCCTTTTTAAATTCATTTTTAAACTTAGCAAGGTCTTTAGGTTTCTTTAAATCCAATTTACTATTTTCAAAATCAAATATCTTTGGGAGTATAGGAACTACAGGAATAGGCTTACTAGGAACTACAGGAATAGGCTTACTAACTTTCCCTGCTAATACTTTTTCCATAAAATTTTCTACCTTTTCAGGAAGCATTCCCTTTTTATATTGCGAAGAAGTGAACGCTGAAAATGATTCCGCAAACGCTTCTCCAATATCTCTTTCACTGTAAATACTTACATTATTTCTCCACCAACCTTTTGTATTTTTTCCTACATTGTATAATCCATCCCATGTAGCCCTATCACCTACATTCAAAGCAGAATGAACATGATGCCCAAGCTCATGCCGTGCAACACCTCTAATACTTGACTCTGCCGTAAAGTTAAGCCCACCACCAACTTTTAAATCAGCAATCACTTCTTTTCTTCTCATAGCCACTGTCAGCCCTCTATTACTTGGTGAGTACGCACCGTACCAATTTACACGAGGAGATACAGATTTACCATTCCTAAAAGCCACACTAAATTTTTCTTTATTATTAAAAATTACTTTTCTTAAAACAGGATTTGTATTAAACAACTGAGTATATTCTCTTCCAATAACATTCAACTTATTCGCTAATAATGCCGTATTTGAAGAAGTAAGATTATCAAAATCAATAAGATTAAAATTTCGTACATTAAAATTCTTTTGAAATTGCAATTTAATAGCAGAAATATTATTAGATGAACTCCACGCAGGAACAGTACTAAAAGGATTTGGAGTGGGTACACCAAAAGGTCGATCCAACGCTGGTGAAGGTATTGGAACTGGAGAAGGAGTTGGAGGCTCTACTGTTGAAGGTTTTCCAACACCCTTACTCGTAAATATTAAAACGCATCTACAATTTATTACTTCTCTTGCTCGATTACTTCCACCAACAGCAACACCTGGAGCCGATAGTAAAGCAGTACCCACCCTAAACTTTTTATCTAAAGGAATGCCTTTAGTTCTCGAATATCTCCTTCCAGCCGTTTGATGAGTAAGCCTAACCTTCGGGTCTCTACTGTTTAACCACGCTTTAAACTTTACAATCTTAGTTTGTTTAGCAGATTCTAATGAGCCTCCATTAGCTGCTCCAACCATTTCTGTTCTTGCAATCATTCTTGCTCTTGGGTAAGTACCCCTGACACTACTATCGAATCTCTTCTTAACTCCGTTCTGTATCTCCTCTCTAACTTCGTTAATAGTACCACCACGCTTTATAATCGGTCTTATAATTCTTGCAAGACCTGCATTAGTTTCTCCGTTAACAAATCCACTGAAAGTCATAGCTTTGGTCTTAACAAACTTCTCTACTTCCTTTCTACCCATATCAAAACTTATACCTAACTTCAAGTCACTAATTACCTTATCACCAGACTTCTTAACCATGTTCCTATATAACGGAAGTGTGCTTTTGGTAAACTGCTTATTCCACTTTGGTTCATCTAAACTTACCTTATCAAGGTATAATTCAAACTGGTCTTTTGCTTTGGTAACTGTATTGAGACTAAATAGGGAGGAAGTACGAACCTTACTTAAAACTTCTTTCTCTTGCCGAGCAAAAAGTCTTCTTAAGATAGCAGCGAACCTTCGTTCAAATGGAATTGTAGGAGCGATTTGAGCTTTCCACTCCATTAAGAATTTAAGGGAAGACATAAGCATCTATAGTTATTACTTCGGAATCATCATCTATAAAATAAATAGGCTCACTCCTCCCTATGTAAATCATATCTCTTACAAGTATTTCTTAAAACTTTTTTAAACTGCCCAGATGATAATTCTGAAACTTCAAATTTATCGGATTCATTTTCACTAACAATTAAAAACTTTTCAGTATCATTACAACCTTCAATCAAAACAATATCTCCAACACCTAACTTAGTATCCGTCAACATAGTTCTCCTCATCCTCATAATAAAATTTACCAGCTTCTTCTTCCTCTTCTTCCTCTACAGACTTTGGCGTTTTCTTTGGAGACTTTTTAGGAGTTTCCTCTTCCTCTGCTTCAACTAATCCTTCATCGCTTAATGCTGTATCTTCTAACGGCATTAAGTTTGATGAGATAAAAAACTTATTGCCTTCACTACCAAGATCTATATCTGAAATATTAATACCCAACCTACCTAAGTTAGATCTGTATTCTCCACGGCTAATTGCGCTGTTAGTAAAAGCCTGACTTAACGATTCTCTAAACTCTTTACTATCCACTTGCATTGCAGGAGTATCGCTCCAATCAAATCTAACAAAGAAATCTTCCCCAAAATAAGGAACTAACTCATTATTAAATTTCTCTTCATGCATCATTGCCTTTGGCATAATCGTATCTAAGTAATACGCCCTTCTTGCTTCTCTGGCAGTAGCATAATTCTCATTAGGTAAACCAACCATTATAGGAGGAACACCGAATGCAGCTAAAAACTCCTCTCTATCCATCTTTTTAAACTCTAACATTTCAGACTCACGCTGAGTAATAGACATCGATTGCCATTGCATTCCACCTTCAAGAACTAATGGTCGGTGCATATTTACTAACCCTCCATAATTTGCTTCGATAGAATCTACTAATCGATTGAACTGAGGGTCATTCAAGGCATCAGGGGTAGTCAGTACGGCAGAAGGTTTCATACCTTGTTTGTAAAAGTTACTCTGGAATTCTTTCAAATTCTTTTCTTGTTTAATAGTTTGTACGAGAGCTTCCACCGTACCTTGTCCATAATACAAATTATCTGCTGGATTAAAATACTTAGTATGAATAATATTCTCTTTCGGAATTGGAACCTTTCTTATTCCATCAACAGTAAAAACATAAGCCTTTATAAATTCTACAGGGTCAGGAGCAATAGCCACCTTATCAGGACTCAGATGCCATAATTCAACTGGAGGATTATCTACAGAAAGAGGCTCCTCCCTTTCTCCAACCATTTCAATAAAAGAATTTCCTCTTAATTCAAGATATGTAATTGAACCCTCAAGTAGATTGTACTTGGTAAAGAAAGGATTTGACTTATCTAACAGCCTTTGAAGGTCGCTATCAAGTGCTTCTTCCATAATATCCAACTTATATAAAAGGTCGATAGGCATCCTTCTTAAATCTTTAGTAGAAAAATATAACTCGTGCTTATAACTAAACGGAGGAAGTTTAATACCTGACTCTACAATCTCAGTATAGTCTTTCTTAGATATTCCTTTAACACCCGCATTGGCTCTTTTCCTAAACACCTTTAAAGGAACTCTTGCTAATGATTGTGCAATTCTATTTACACAAATATAAACCCACAACTCGTTACTATACTGCTCGACAAAATCTATTTTTTTATCTTGTGGAAGGGAAAAGAACTTAGAAATGAAAGACGCCCTATCTCGCTCAGAGACTACCTCTGAAAGTGTTGTTGACACTTTTGTTTCCATAGGAGAGGCATATCTATTTACTCCTGCGGTTAATAATCCTAATAGACTCATAAGAAAACCCTTTAAATAAATTTCATATTATCTTTTAGCTATAAGGTTTATCCTCTAAGCCTATATTTTTATTATAAAATATTTTGCTTAAAAATAATAGCTTTTCTTTTCAATAAGCTACTCGGTTTTTACAGTTGTAACATAGCCTTTCTCTAATCTTGTCGTACGAATAAAATATTTTATCGCAATATAAACACGCTATTTCACCATGCTTTATCTTTCTCAAGGAGCACTCTTCCCGTAACTTGTTCACATCTTTTATAATAGCTAACCTGCCTTTATGCTGTGCTTTTGACCCAACTATATGAATAGACCGAGGCATTATAATCCTGTAAATAAATTTTTATCATCGTCATATAAAAATAATGACTTCTCTTCTTCACTTTCACTTGGCTCGCATGAACATACAGATTCTTCATCTTCATCGTCCATCATCTTACCACAATCACATTGATAATCCTTTATGCTCTCTTGCTTCTTTGTTCCAAGCTCACAATGATTAATATCTTTTGTTTTATAAATAGAAATATCTGAAGGAATCTCTTTAAATTTATGCTCCTTTAAAGTCCTCCGCTTAAATAAGTCGACTAAATCCATTTTACTTTCCTTCCTTTAAAGTATTAATCGTATCATCATAGCTATCAGGAAATAAATAGATTGCTAAAAAGAATGAAATGATAGAACTTGTGATTATGCTTAACCTTAAATGCCACCAACCATTTGTCTTAAAATAATTCCAATCATCCCAAGTCCAATCAACAAATGAAGAAAATAAAAAAATAACCACCGTTATTCCAAATATAAATGTAGCCATAACAATAAATGCTATCACCCAATCCTTTAAAAATATCCATCCTTTGTACTGCTTATAAATATTATTTCTTATCAGGCCTTCTATCGACATTCAAACCTCCTTTCTATTTAATACTGACATATATTATATACTATTCTCTACCATTAATAATTATCATCATGTAGCAAAAAAACCAACAACAAATAACAAAAGAAATATAGTCGTTATGATTATCCAGTTAAGAACTACTGATGCCCAAAATTTTAATCTTATCATGCTGACCTAACTCTCGGTTGTGCTATCCTCATCGCTCTGCTACAAAAGAACCACGCCATAAGGCAATCCTTGTATTTCGCACCAGGATAATTTACCATCTCCTTTCTCGCTATGCATATATTGCAACCACAATATTCTTGTCTGCTTCCTGCTTTCATATGCCCCAACCAAGGAATAACCCATCTTCCGCTTTGTATCTCGGCAGAAAAAACTGGTAGCCCCACCTTCTCATCCATTATAGACTTACCAGTAGTGTATGGTCTAAAGTTTATTATAGTTCTTCCGCAAACTGAAAGATAAGGGTATAGTTGTCTCCATAAATCAAGCGGTATCTCCTTGCTAAAATATCTTGCATACTTCATGTCGAGCTTATCCATAACTTCCTCCCCCTCCAATATCTCGTACCGCCCATTAACAAGTTTAGAGGTAATTCCAATCTCATCTTTAAATACTTGTATCCACTCCAGTATGGAATGCTGGTAAGCATTGTTCTCAACTAACCCTATTTCTATGTTATACATTGCACCTAATCCAAGAGCAATAGCTGCAGTAGCAGGAGAACTGAATTTCCCTCTCACAACATCCACAAGATAATTCCTTCCTAGTAAATCTTTCTTAGCAATAACAAATACAGTATATGCCGAGTTCTTCCGTTTACTAATAGCTAAATCAACTCCCATATAGGTGAACCAATTCTCCTCGTTCATCACATCTTCAACATCTAATGTCTCATCATTACAATCTAATATATATTGAAATATCTGTTCATCAGTAGAAACAAATTTATTTCTGTAAGCCCTGTCAAAGAACCTCTGCCCTTCTCCTTCAGCATCAGATATACACTTACCAATCAATATTTCTTTAGGCTTCTTATCCCACAAGCTAATTAAACCTTCTGTCTTCCCTCTAAATTCCTTCTTACCATTAAAACAAATATTACTCTTTCCAAAGATGTGGTCTCCATTTAATATTTCCCAAGTGATATTATTAAAATCATCTGCAACTCCCATTTTAAGAAATGTAAAACCACTTCCAGGTTGCATCCAGAAGTGCATTAAATCATCTTCGTGCCAAGCAGTACCAACATAAAGAACAATCCCTTTATACTTATTATCAAGTCTTTCATCTAATCTTGTCATCCATGTAGTGTTAGCCAAACTCCTTATCTTTTTTCTTACACCCTCTGTCATTGTATTCTGTTCGTCGATAGGGTCATCAAAAATCAACTTGTCACACCTACCTCCTATCCCTTCTGCAGTAATGCTTTGAGATTCCAATGTAGCATCAATGGTTCCATAATAATCTCTATTTACAACTAACCTATGACCTGTCCAAGTATCATCTTTCGCTGGTTTAATATGAGGATATAACTTGTGGTATTCGGGGGAGTATTGAATAATTTTCTTTACTGCATTTGTTTTTTCTCTTGCTTTAGCATCGGTACACGACACTAATTTAATTCTTGTATTCTTATTCTCTCCTATAAACTTTAATATCCTACCAATAGATATTTGATTAGTTTTACCATGCTCCATAGGAGCAGCGATACCAATCTTCTTTTGCCCATTAGCAATACAAGTATCAATAAACCAATTCCACATCTTATGAATCTCACCTTGTTTTATTGGTTTATTGTCTTCATCCCTAAGAACTAACTCATTGAAAGAATCTGCGCCTGAATATCTTCTCGCTAACTCGTACTTAATCTCAGAGACTTCGGTTTGGATAGCAGACTTCTTTTCTTCAGAGTTTAATTTATCTGCAGTAATCATCTAATCTTCCAGAGGAAATATTCCTCCAAACCCCCTGACGAATTACTGTTTACTGTTTTTCCACATATAGTACACAATCTATTTCCTTCCCACTTTGAGTTAAACTTCTTGCCACACTTTAGACATTCCCGTTTAACCTCAATATGTTCCTGTAACTCAAATTCTTTTCTTAACTTCTTTATACTACGAATGTCTTTGACACGCTGTTTACTGTAGTAGCTATTGGTATTCTTGACTGGCATAACTAACTCCCCCTCTTCTTGCTTTTCTTTTTACAACGACTAATAATCTTTTTTATACCTTCTCCAAAGAACCACTCGCTCAATTCGATAAAATTTGCTTCACTCTTAAGTGCAACATCATACCTCTCAGGTATCTCGTCATCCTCAAGATAGTTATTCCAGTAGAAACAAATATGCAGTATCTCATGATGTAATACTTTATAAAGGTCAACTGAATTGCCAGCCGAAGACTCACCAATCCAAAGTACAGCCTTATTTTGAAACATATATGAAGCACCCTCGCTCTGCTCAGTATCAAAGTACGAATCCCCATCTGTAACTTCAAGCTCCTTATTTGCGTAGTTACTTACAACAGAAGGCTTCTCTCCAATAAAACACTTAACACTACAACCACTCCTTGCATCTTTTATTATAAATATCACTCATCCTTCTTTCTCTTTAATCTGTTTAAGTTGCCCTACCAACTCTAATTCCCTCCTTTGCAATTCCTCAACAGAACAATCAGAAAGTTGCTTCACCTCATTATCTACTTTAATCCCGATGTTAATGATTTGGTTCCCTGCGGAAATATCATCATCTGAACTAACTTGCCTACTATCTCCATTAAGTTCTTTGTACGACTTGGTTCTGAAGAATAATGAATCCCCTTTTATAGTTTCATTGTCAATAGAGCATAATATTTTCTTTGACACATCCTGCTCTAATAATTTAAGCTCCAACACATTAATCTGGCTTCTTATCGTAAACACTTCCAACATATTCTTTAAAAGTTTATTCAAACTACTTTTACCATTATACAGATTCTCTATTGCATTCTTTTCATCAGTCGGAATCATTAATGCCTTCCCTAACACACTCTTCACATTTTTTATTTTCCCTTCCAAAACACTCTCTTTCTTTTTTAACCTTGTTTTCATATTGCACTCCTATTATTAAACTAAATAATCACCACTTATTTATTTCTCTTCCGTGTATCATATTCCTGCCTCTTCTCATAAGTCAGCCTTAATCTTTCTTCGGATTTCTCGCAATATTCTTTTGAAGTATCAATTCCTAAATATCTTCTACCAGTTTCTTTTGCAACCTTCGTAGTTGTTCCAACACCATTAAAAGGGTC
>Ga0080013_1000828_pt1 | contig 42637 bp, 56 predicted proteins | sample ETNvirenome_6_85_FD_69236 | JGI IMG/M metagenome (GOLD analysis project Ga0080013, IMG submission 69236) | Marine viral communities from the Pacific Ocean - ETNP_6_85 (SPADES assembly) (version 2) | ecosystem: Environmental > Aquatic > Marine > Oceanic | place: Pacific Ocean | collected 2013-06-19 | reverse complement strand
AAAACTCATCCAAAGCTTTATTTAAAAATATACGTATCTGCGTCTCCCCCAGCTCTGGGTGATGTTGTTGCACTGTTTCTATTAACTGTTTCTGTGTCATAATTCCTCAGTTCGAGGGGAGATGTTACTCTCCCCTCGAGTTAGTCTGTTTAATTGTCAAACGTTATGCCAGCATAATTCTGAGCAAAAGCTTCTACATACCAACCAGTTCCGTCAGAAACCAACCTTACTCTGTCTCCTTTTAAAGAAGCAGATGAAAAGGTTATTTTGGTATTAGCCGCTGCTGCTACATCACCATCTGTTCCAGCACTTTCGCCCTGAGTAGAGCCGTATATGGCTCCATAAAAATCCTCAGAAGCGGCAGCTTGAACAATAGTACATACTGCTGTATCGTAATCACCTGACTGAATAATAGTAAACTCCATACCTTTTGCAGCAGATGGAAGAGTTATATCAATTCCATTTGCAGCCATTAGTATAGTTTTACCAGAATCAGCAGGGACTAAAGACGCATCAGAGCTTACTGCTTTTATACCTGCGTTTGAACCGCCTAAGTAAGGTCTAGCCATAATTGACCCCCTTAACTAATTGAAAACAGTTTGTGACTTTCAATCAACTGTATACCAACACCTTCGTCAGAAAAATATTGATCCTTTACTGCATCAAGTGCATTATCAGTCTTAATATTTGTCTGATACATTGGTGAACGATACTGAGCATGAAACAAGTTTTCATCACTTACTACAAGCATTTTCTTGCCATAGGAAGTTCCACGTAATGCAGGGGTTGGAATTAATTGTAAAACTCCATGAGGTGTCTCAAGCATTTTATAATTAAAACCAAGCGAATCACGTTTCATATCGCTCAAGTTAACAGTCCAGCCAGAATTTCCAGCCATTCCGCTAGATCCAGCCATTTTGGACCAGTAACTAAGTGCTCCAGCACCACAGAAAGCTCGCTTAACGCCAGATTCTGGTACGTACTGGAATACTTTTTCCATATCATCAACAAAGTCTCCATAGGAATAACTTGCTTCAGTTATAGAAAATATACTCTGATCGTCGCCACTTGAATCGCCATAGTCTTCTATAGCTTTCAAGATGCCGTAGCATGTTCTTACAAGATTACCGTCTGCATCGGCTACTCCGCCATCAGCAAATGATTCAGAACTGGAGTCACCGCCTTGAAGTTCAAGACCTGTTCCGCCAACTCTATGTCCAAATAAGAACGCTTTTTCTTTTTGCATTTTATGCTCTTGATTCTTCTGAGCACGTAAACGTGCAAGTTCAGAAGATTCGCCACGCAATGATGCAGCAAGCAATGTTCCAGTGACCTGTAGCGGTGTTTTGAAAATCTGACAAGAGTTCCAAACAACACTAAGTTCATCAGCCCATGCTTCAGGTGATGCTGTACCTTCACCTTGTGCATTACCAATAATCTCAAAAATGTCATTATCAACTAATGCAATATCGCTACCAGAACTTGTCCATAATGTATTAACAACAATAACAGTTGAACTTGTTACAGAATCAACTCTTACAATGGCTTTTTTACTGCCATAGCTTGTTGTCCATACTTCACAGATTGCCCCAACTAAACTATCATCGATATTGCAATTGACATTACCATCGACAGTAATAGTTGTATTGGTAACATTATCCGAGTCAAGATTATCAGTATCACTATTACATAGGAAATACTGCTTATGCCACGGATTCCGATGTTCAAACATTTTGAAAATCGGGTCGGGTACTTTACGCTGTTCTCTATTAGAAACCACCGTAGTAAACGGTGCCACGTCAGTCCAAAGTTCTTTAACAACTTGAGGATCAACGTAGAAATTCCTTCGATCAGTATAAAGTACACCAGAGGCTTTTAATAACTTTTCAGTTGCAGCCATGATTTACTCCTTCTATCTTTTATTACCAAAGAGTAATGCATTATTAAACAAGTCTTCATCGCTCTGTGGAGACTCTGCAGTACCAGTTTCAACTGCTGCTGATCTTGGCATTGCAAGAACCTCTTGCGACTTTTTCATTTCTTGTTTTTTCTGCTCCACCCGTGCATCGGGTGCATCTTTCATCATATAGAGTTTGATAAGATGATCAACGGTTACATTGTTTGGGTTACTTGCCCAATTAACAAAGTCTCCAGCTTTTATTTGATCAAAACCATAGCCGCCCATTGCATGAGACATAGCATTGTTTTTAACCAAATTAGTTTGCTGTTGAGCATATGCTTGCTCATACTGAGCTCGCATTTCACTCTCTCTGACTTCATCTTTTTGTTCAAGGAATCCCATATAATCGTCTTGGTATCTTTCTTTCTCTAAACGAAACTTGAAAGATGTACTCTCAGGATCGTTATACGCATCGACCTCGTTGTAGTTGACTGGTTTTGTTGGTTTGACGGGTGCCTGCAATGAATTCTGTTGAACTCCCATTTCTTGTTGGGGTTGTCCATTAGGGTTTCCATTGGAGACCGTTGACTGTTGCTGCTGTGCTAAACTTCTATAATAATCAAGTTCTTGCTGTGCATTCGATAGTTCGCTCCTCACCTTGTCTGCCTGACTTTGCCAATATTCAAATCTACTCGAGTCTTCTTTTGCAGGTGCTTGTTCAGGACTTCCTAAGCTCTCAGCCTGTTCTTGTCCTGAGACAGGCGTTTCACTGACCATTGGTTGGCTCACGTTTACATCAAAACCTTCTGGTTTTGCTGGATCACCTGCAGGTGTTTCTACATCCATTAATGGGATCGTAGCTTTTTCCACCTCGTAGCCATACGGTGTTTGATCAGTTTCTATTCTTGCTTCTTGTGTTTCAGCCATTATTTACTCCTTGCGAATTGGTATTCTCCCAGCATCCGCTGTTATTCTTTTAAGCCTACTTTTTTGTCCACTGACTTTGTTACTTCCTTAACTTCTTCTTTAAGTTTAGCAAGTTCATCAGATGCTCTTGACTTATATAGCTGTGTAGCCATTTCAGCCTTTGCTTCTGCTTTAGCCAATTTCTTTTCAAATTCTTTAACTTCAACTCTTTTTCTATCATGGATAGATTCACGCTGTGCAGTCTGTAGATCGCCTTCTAATTTTTTAATCTGTTCTTCCTGCTGCTGAACCTGCTGCATGAGTTTTTGCATTTGACCAGCTCTTTCCAGTACGCCTTCCATATCAGCAACATCCGTTTGTTTTAAAACTTCAATTTGATCAATCAGACCGCTCTGGTAAAGCTGCATATAGTATTCAAACCTAGCCCATCTATTAGATGGAAGAGTTGATCCAGAGACAATGATAATATCATACTTACCAACAGATATGTCATTTAATTTTTCCATTAGATGACCGCTTATCTCATCATAAATATTTTGATTAATTCTTACTTCTTTAGGTTTATTGTTTGGTTGCATTAACCTAATTACTTTTTCTGATGTATACACATATTGCATTAGACCAACTACAGCTCTTGCTAGTTGATTTACTGAATATTCAATATCATCTTTTTTGGACTTGATACGTCTTTGACCATATTCGTCAAGAGCAACAGTTCCTTTAAATGTTTGCGGGGCAGAACCAACGTCGCCTTGCATAAATGTATATATTCCTAATATTCTTTCTATATCAGCCTTAGCATCCGCTTCGTTTTTATATAATTCATTTGGTAGTGGTACTGGTCCCGCAACAATCGGTTGTCCAAGCTCTGGGTCAAATTCAATTACAGCCGTACCTGCACGACCCCACTCTTCTTCCAACTGTTTCTTGTTCATCGAACCACGAGGAATAAGCAGCTTTACATTAGTAGAGCTACTCGCATGAGCCACAATTAGTGAACGTAGTTTATTAATATACTCTTGTAAACCACGAACTGTTCTAACATCACTAATTGGATATGGATTCCTATGGTGGTTATTCATTATTGGAACAACAGGATAATCTTCTATAGGCAATACAACAGAATACAGATATTCATCGCCAACTGAGATACATTGTTTTATGTTGGTGACCATAACTTTATTAACCATGATTTTTTCATTGTCAATAAGTTCGCCTTTAACGATGGGATCAATAGCAGTATAACTGTTTGGGATAGAATTCTCATTCTCCCTACCAGCCACTGGCGTGGGTTGCCCCGTCATGGGATCAAGTTCCAAGTGATAAACCTTTCCAACTTCGTCATGGATAGCCATGAACTTGGAAACATTCATCTGATCAGTGAATATCTGCTGCTCTCCACCAGAAACAGTTAATATAACTGCTGGTTCTTCTCTGTATTCTGCGTATTGAGGATCTGTTAAAAGTTTCTCATCGTTTGATAAAGGATCAAATACTCTATAATAAGGAATCTTTACCTTTGTATACCTTTCAAATACCTCCAGTTCTCTTTCAAAGTCAATATCAAGCATTCCTTGCTTACGTGACTTTGGAAGTACATCTTCTTTCATAAGTCCAAAACGATTTTCACTTTCTTCGTTTATATGACTTGTTTGAGTTGATTCTTTTATATTGTCTTCAAATTCTGGATATATTTCAATTAATTCTTTTTCTGTCATTCGTTTTGCAATAATAATATTACTAGCATCCCGACAGAAGGGATCTTGTGAATCAGCATCAAAGTAAACTGATAAAGGATCTACTGATTTAATAAATACTTCCCCTTTTCCAAAATCAGCTTCTGGGTGTATGTATGCTACCATAACACCCATACCTTTTACATAATAATCATCGATAGCTTGTTTTAACTCCGTATTGCCATTAGATATATCCCATACCCATGCCATAAGGTCTGAAAAGACCCTACCAACTTCTGTATCGGAATTATCACGCCCAGTAGATTGAAACTTAGGAGCGTTTGCAGTAAGCATAGCTTTTGCTTGCTCTACTGCTGGATGGATTACATTAACAACTAAAGGTTCCTGTGCTCTAGCACGTAAAGACTTTACTTGCTTATCAGACCATTGTTTACCAGCTCTAAACTCCGCATCTTCAGAGGCTTGCTTAGCCCAGTCTGAACGTGCAGAACTATAGTTAGAGAATAAGTCTTGTGTAAGTCTTACTTCTGGATGTATCTCTGGCATGTGGAAAAATGCATTTAAACATCAACTTATACGTTTTCGAGGTCATAATTGTTCCTTAGAACTTAGATATAGTTTAAGCAATCATCCAATCAAAACTTTGAGACCTTACATATTGTTCTTTATCTATCTTCATATCACTAGTTTCATGTACTGGTGAATATGTATTTTTCATTGCATAATAGAGACCATCTAATAAATCATCATTCTTAGCTCTAGGGTATAATAGCAATTCATCTCTTAGTTCTTCCATTGAATCCATCATATATACTTTATTTTGAGCAAAATAAGGCTCCATTGTTTCCAGTCTTGCTGATTTACTATTCCTAGGGCTTTCTTTTATTTCCAAACCAGCTATAAACATATTCTCTTCATCACACCGCTGCCGAATGTATTCTCTAAGCATTTCCTGATATCCTACTGATTCAATACGAACCTTTGACGGTTTCAGTATTTTAAAATGCTCTATTATCTGGTTTGCAAGTTTCATAGGAGTAGCCCTTTTACGGAAGTAGGGGAGAATATACCTGTTGTTCTCTCTATCAACTGCCACAGATACGATTGTACTATAATCGGCTGTCTTTCTAGTTGATGAAGCAGGGTCTACTCCCATGAAGACATTAACTGGTAGTAATTTATCTGTTTCTTTATGATTTATACTTTTAAACTGAATAAACGCATCTCCATCTTCCCCGTGTATTAATTTACCATCATATGATTGAAAATACTGTTGTTTAAACAATTGATCTTCATCTCCTATGATTTGGCATAGATATTCTCTATAAAACACAGAAACTCTATTGATAGACTCTAACTCTTCCTTTTTCCTTTGAAGTTTCTCTACTGGATGCCATTCTTCCCATAATGAAATCTTTTTATCTAGGTCTGGAGCAAAATGCATATTTTCCCAACCCTTCATCTCTTTCAATGTTTCTACCATACATCGCTGGTGCTGCGGAGTACCAATGACGGCTATACGCCCTCTTTGCGGGTCCAAGGAAGGTAATGCACTCTGCAGCAGCCAACGTAAGTTTACTTCCATTGCTTCTGAAGTCTTTGTATTGTTTTCATCTTCTGGATCGTCTACAATAATTAATGTAGGTCTTTGATTGCCTTTTTTAATTCCACGTAACTGTTGTCCTGTACCTTTACATACAATCATTGAACCATCTTTTAGTTCTATCTCTGATTTAGACCATTGTCTAGCAGAATGCTGCCCCCAATATCCAAACAAACCCCTGAAGTTTGCAGAAAAATCTAAGCAATCTTTTATAGTACCTAATAATTTAATAGCATGGTCTTGAGTCCTAGAAACTAAGACTATTAATTTTTGCCCCTCGTGGAACATAAGATGGTATAGGGGAAAGATACCGCCAACGATGGAAGATTTGGCGTGCCCACGAGGAGCGACAATATTTATTTGTTTAATTTCTTCATCCATTAATCTCTTGGATATCTCATAATGAAATTCAGGAGATGCAGAAGAGAACATATTGGGCATACATACTTTGCCAAACAATACAAGATTATTTACTAATTTGCCTTTTATTTTATTTAAGTCTTCAGTCTTGGTAGCCATAGCTATACATATCTCCCACCATTTCTAATTCATTAATAGCATCATCTGCTGCTTTTATCATTGCTTCTTTTGATAAGCTATTTGTATAAGCAATGTCAACTAATGCCTCGACAGCAATCTCTATCTGCATTCGTATAATATTATGAGGATCAACCCCAATGTATTGTTCTTCAGGACTGATCGGAGTCTCTTGGTTCATTGACTTCTTCTTTACGCTGCATAAGCAAGGACTTCTCTTCAGATTCTATTGCTTCTACTATGCTGCTGGACATATCTAACTGTAATGTATCTGTAACAATTTTTTTAGTAGGCTTCATCTCCAGTAGCTCCATAAAATAATCACATGCTTTCAGCATATTAGTTACGTCTTGTTTCTGACGTGCTATTTCTACTGCTTCTAACATGGTGTCAACTACCGAGGATTTGTTTATACCTTTATCTTCCATCACTTCTTTTAATTTTTTCTCTATCATATCTTTTATAAACTCCTGTTTTAATATTCGTTTAATAGTTGCTGATGGTGAACTTTGATCTGGTCTATATATCCTTCCCAATTTATTATAATCAAAACCAGAGGAAGATAGAGCTTGTCCTACATAAGCATTTACTAAATTTTTGGTACGTGTTCTTTTTGCTTCTCTTTCTTGCCATGATTTTGGATTAGCTTGAGAATATACCTTACATGCTTTATTAACTAAATATTCTATTTTATTGGTGTTACCATTCCAATTTGCTCCATGACAAAGCCTAATAAAAGTCTTAACTCGACCATTTTTGTCGGTATAATCCTTTTTCCCTATACAAAGACCTACAAATCCATCATCTGTTACCGCATAATCTCCTTCTTTTGCTTTTTTCCAATGAATATAAGCAATTCCAAGCTTCTCAGCTTCTTCTTGGGAATAAATCTTAAATACTTTTTTTATTCCCTTTATTTTTCTTCGTAATATATCCACCTAGTCTCCAGATACTAATGTTATATAGTCTCCATCTATAATAACGTACATATCTCCAATTATACTGAAATTATATAATTGAGTACTGATCATATTACCAATACTATTAATATACCATGACTTTAATACGTAATCTCCAGCTGGTATCTGATCAATACCCCCTTGAATCGTATATGGACACATTTGTTCTTCCAAATATATGATATTATCTGTTGTTCCTTGACAAACAGCCAATATTTGGCTACAATCTGGTGGTACATTACCCGTCTCTACATATATATCAAATAATGTGCTATCATTATAAGCATTATCTATATAAATAGTATCAATTTGGTATATTGTATCTATCCGTATAACATATACGGTATCCCCTTCCCTATCATCATACAGAGTATCTACTATAACGTCATATATGGTATCATTATATGTTGTATATAGAGTATCTGTTTGATATACATACAACGTATCTGTATCTACATGTGTAATGATCTCTTCGACTGTGCAATTATATAAGCATAATGCAACAATCATTGCTAATATTGTTTTCATTTACTTTCTTTCCCCTTGAGTAACTCTATAGTGTTACTCTATTAGTGTTTATATAATATACTAGGAAAAGAGTAATTACACAAGTGTATATACACTATAGTGTTAATCCCTACTCTCATTATAAGATTCCGTCTTATTATTTAGTTGCTGCTCTAAGATTTTATTAATGATCTTGATCTCTGCATCTAGGACCTCTCGCTCATTATCGAGTTTTCTCATATCAGAGAAAAACACGTCTTCGTCTATCATATGAGCTTCCCACCTACCAGTAATCATATTAAATACTTCGTATATCTTGCGTTTGCTCATACCTGATTATACAAATAAAGGTATTAATTGTTCCAGTAGAGAGTGGTGGATGTAAAACTATATCTAGAATGTGTGTATGAGGGAAGAGTTACCCCTACCCCCCGTTAAATACGGGTTGAGGGTTACGATCAGGTTGAGTTCAAACGTTCAATTGAATTGAGTTCACTGTAACGTTCACACACTACCTTGATTACCCACCCAAACTCACAGCTGGCACACCCCTAAGCCTGACTAGTGCAACACGTATGACTACGTGTACTACTAGTCAGACCTTAGCCCTGTGCACAGGTGAGGTAACTCTTCACTATCACATCACTATGACTACGCACTATCCCAACACATATGCGTGAGCTATGTATACTAATCCCTACCTACACGTGAGAGCTTACTGGTGCTACTCAGCCTCAGCTACCCTTATATATGTGTAATTAACTAACTAAGAAAGGTACACTATTATGAATAAACTACGTAGTATAGTAAATGTAAGTAAAGCGTTAGGTTTAACTGTAACAGCGTTAGGTGTTAATGTTATAGATAAGGTTAAGTCTGGTGTAGAAGTATCCAGAGAGGTATACCATACAGCTAAACAGACAGTACATGAACGTGAGTATGATCGGATGATGGAAGAATCGGGTGATTTGCCAATATAACACTACAAGGGTAGGCTCAACAGAGCTTACCCTTTTTTTTGAGTATATGAAATACTCAACTAAATCTAAGAGGTACTAACATGGATAAAATTACAATGAAAGAAATACATAAAGCGTGGTGTGATGCAGTAGATGCATTACTCAAGCATGATCACAAAACACGCCCTCCTGAAATGGAAGAGTTCTTTATGACAGAGCTGAATAGGCTAGGCTATGATATGTGTGATATAATTACGTATATATACTGTAATCATGGAGAGATAGAGAAAGAGAATGAAGAGCTAAACCATGAAGTAGAGCAGTTAACTGGTAAGCTTGCCGTATCAAAGGAAGACAATGTACGTAATCTTGAACAAAAGTCTGAAGTATGTAATAAATACGTGGATCAAATAGAAATGATCAATGCTAGACGTAATGTATTAACCAATACTATAGAAAGTATGGGTAAAGCTATAGAAGACCTAGAGTCTTCACTAGTTACAGCAAGATACTTCATATTCCTAGGGAGTATGTGTGGATTCTTGCTTGGTATCGCTTGTCTATTTCTCGTCGTATAATCATAACTGGGTAGCTCAGCAAATGTTGGGCTACCCTTTTTTATGGTGTTAATCAATAATATAACAGGAGAATACTTATGAATGAATATAATCCAGTTTATGACAGTTTTACATATTGGATAACAAATAATAGTGACGAGTTAGATTGTATATTTGCAGAAACAGGTGCAGATAGAGAATTAGACTTTAACTATGAAGACTGTGCATATGAAATATTTATTGACAGAGAGGGTAAAGATTTTGACTGGTTCTGTCAGTAAATAGTAATTAAAGGGTAGACTTAACTGAGTTTACCCTTTTTTCTGATCAATCATAAACAAAGGAGGTACTATGTTGTGTGAACAATGTGAAAGTACAATTACAACTGATGTTGATGGACATGTTAAGTGTCAAGAACATCATATCGAATCTTATGATTATCTTCAACGGGTACGCTACCATCATGAACAAGAAAGATTATCTGACTTATATGATCTTTCTAAGATGGAAGAGAATTCTCAGTACCTAGAGATGAAGTATCATCTAGATTGATTACACTAAGGGGAGATTTATTCTCCCCTTTTTTATACTATTACCTAAAAATGCCTTCTTGTCAAAAAAGGCGTTTCTTTAAAATACCCTTTTGTTTGATAGTTAACTAAAAACAAAACCATAGGAGGAATCTATGTTAAAACTCAATACTATCTTAAGTGTGATTGCACCAGCAATTACTTTTCAAATGTCTACCAAAGTAGATGATGAGTGGGAGAATGAACGAGTTTCATTCGCTGATGTGAAAGCATCTGAATTACCTGATGAGGGTAGTGATACACCACCTGTTATTTATAATATGTGGATTAATTCACATGCTACCGAAGAGAACGTAGCATCTGTAAGAGACAAACTTGCAGAGAAAGGTTTACACATTCTCACGAAAGAAGAGAGTGTATATTCCAGTAAGTCCAATGGATCATATAGATTTATGATTCTAGGCGATCAAGTACCGTTCTAGGTATATTAGGGAAGTGGGTCAAACCACTTCCCTTTTTTTTAGCTTATTAAAGGAGTGTAATATGCTAAATAAAGTAACAAAAAAAGAATGCATGGAGGCAATAGATTACTTATTTATTGAAGGATTTGTTGATGAAATGACATCAGATAAAAGACATTACACAACAATACTACTCAAAAAAGTAGCTAATCTGTATAACATGGAATTAATATGGGAGGAAAAACATGAGTAAACCACAATATAATTATCAACATGGTTATAATGAAACAAACTCAATAGCCTTAATATGGTGTATTGATGACATAAAACAAATGGCAGAAGAAATGAAAATACCTGTAAAACTTACAGACGATCAATGTATGGACATTTTATGGGAAGTAGATCGTCGTCACGATGCATCACTTGGTGTTAATTGGGATACACTTGAGTATGCCATAGAACATTATTTTCATGACTACAAATGAGTAAACTGACCATTAAACATAAAGACATTATAATGATAAAACTAACATACTATGAAGAACTTCTACAAAGCGTATTAGATATTAATGATGACAATAAAAACACAATGTTAGAAGACGCAAAGTATAAAGGTTGGGTTGATGCATTAAAATGGGTTTTAAGCTTCGAGGAAATTTCTGAAGATGACTATTTAGATATTATGTTTCCACAAATTAAACATAAAAGTAAAAAACATAATGAAGAATAAATCATGTCCACCTTGGAGTTCGTCTTGTTATGATTCAGATATACCAGAAAGCGTCATAGAATATCAAAAATTCGACGATAGAACGAAGGTAATAGCAGATAACATACTAGCAATTAATAGTAAACCGTGGAAAGTAGAAATAATAGCAGCACTAATACATCAAGCATATGATAAGTATGAGCATGCTGAAACAGATACGGACCCATTCATACAATTAAATAATGATTTTGACTGGGTTCCTAAGTAAATTCTAACTCATATAGGAGGTAAAAATGAGTGATGGTTATATGCAAGTACAACTAGACAAAACTCAGGCAGAGAAGATACAACAAAAAACGCATGTATCTATACTATTTTCCAAGGAAGAACTAGAGTGGTTGGGAAATGAAATATTCGACCTTATAGGGGATAATATAGTACAGAATACAAGCAGCTTAGCAAAACTACTAAGTAATATAAATACAATACATAAAAAAACATTTTAGTAAACCCTTTTCTTTGCATTACAGGAGGTTTTATGAAATGTAACATACATGACTGTGAATTAACATCACAGGAAGTACAATCCAATACATATCATACTACAATGATCGAACCAGAATATACAGAAGTATACTTTTGTGAAGAATGCTTTAATGAATATTCAGATGGTAAGAGAAAATCATATCAAATGTTTAATCCAAGAGATTTATATGATGTAGATAATGATATTAAATCAAGAAAAGAGGTAACATGAGTAAATTCAGAGTTGCTGGAACTGTTGGTAAAACAGTAGGCTATATAGTTTGGGCGATAAATGGTACACTTAGCTTAGCTAAGAATGCTACACATAAAAGCATAAACTATATAACCAATAGAAATAAATACGATCTAGAGGTTACTGTTCAAAATAAAACAATAAAAACAGAAACAGGTGTAAATACATCTCAAGTTATTGCTCTGTTAGAAACAATGCATAACTTTGGAGATGTAGAAATACACATAACCAATGGAGGAACACGCTATGACAAGGAAACAGAGATGGGCACAGACCCTGATCGAAATAACAAAGGATCTTCCACCAGCGAAGAGACCGTATATTCCTACGATACATTCGAAGTTTGATGACTTGAGGAGCATGTCAACAAGTGAACTAGCAGAATGGTACCAAGGAAATAAGAAATTCTATGACCATGTACAAAATGGTGATAGGAGACCCTTCTTTCTGACAATGGTGTCCAAGCTGCAGTACGCAAACTTGATACTGAAAGGCATCATAATGCATTGAGTGTAGCGTGCTCTCATAAGGGGGAGTTAGAACTTTAAAGTTGTGCTCTGGGTTGAAATTATACCCTGCGAGTATAAGAAACAGCAATTTGCGACTAGCTCCCCTAACTTTAACACTATAAAAAAGGTATTATTATGAACGATTTAATTAATAATCTAAAGAAAATAGCTGATTATCATACAAACTTAACAGAAGTAGAATTTGCACTAGATGTAAATAATCAATACATTAGTTCTGCGATGGAAAAGCTACAACATACATTAGCCAACATGAAAGCAGATATAAATATAATGAATGATGAAATAAAGAAATTTGAGACAGAAACATTAGGATATAACGACCCAGATGATGGCAGCTGGGTAGGGAGATAATATGGCACATCAATTACTAGACGATACCATGTTTTATGTCGGTAGTACACCTTGGCATCAACTTGGTATCCCATTAGATAATCCTCCCACAATAGAAGAAGCAATTAAACTTGCTAATCTAGACTGGGAAGTAACAAAAGTACCTACATTTTATAAATCTTATAAAGATGGAAAATATTCATCAGCTTCTTTTCAAGGTTGGTTACATAGTGATAACGTTGAAACAGGTTATTTTGTTACATTAAAAGACGATGAAACAATACTTGGTAACGTATCAAAGCGTTACGAAGTACTACAAAACGTTGACGCTTTTAGTCCTTTCTCTGTATTATTAGACAATGGCTACGATTTAGAAACAGCAGGTGCTGTTCGTAATGGTAGAATGGTCTGGATACTAGCAAAGAAAAACGAAGAAACAGTCAAGGTTGGTGATGATGTAATAGAACGATATGCATTACTAATGAATAGTCACGATGGATCTACTCCAGTATTCTTGCAACCTACAAATATACGAGTAGTCTGTGCAAATACATTAGACTTTGCACTATCGAATAAAACACCACTTAGATTTTCGATAAAGCATACAGCTAACGTAAAATCTAGACTAGATGAAGTATCTGATGCATTAAAGTTTGCAGAAGGAAACTGGCAGCAAGCACATGAGATAATGAATCGTATGATAGATATAAAGATGGACTACAAACAAACGACAAAGTATTTTGAAAGTGTAATACCATTCTTAGTACATAGAGGACAATCTGGAAAGAATGAAGTCCATAATGTAACTAAAAGGGATATAGGTACACCTGTATTCCACCAATTAATGAATAATTGGGCTAAAGAAGGTGAAACACTATGGCATGCATACAATGCAGTCACAGAATACTATGATCATCAAAAGAAATATAAAGACTGGGTCTGGTCTACACAATTTGGTAAACCAGCTCAGTATAAACGCAATGCTTTTAAGAATGCAGCTATCATAGCTAATAATTCTACATTTACAGGAGCATCTGCGTAAATATTGGTTAAACCAAGAAGAGGGCTTGTATTTAAAGATATAAGTCCTCTTTAAACTTCGGAGAATAATATGCCTAAACATTCACTTGAATGGAGAAAAGTAAAAGATGTTCCACGATTTAATTGGAACAGTACAACCGATCCAAAATATCTAAAAGATAGAGCAGATTTTTTTAGAGAAAACGGTAACGGATGGTGGTATTCATATAATGGAAAGGATATAAAATAATGCACTTTCAAGAACATAGTTTCAACAGTCCATTAGATATACCAAACGGGTGGGTTCAACTCACTAGAGCAGATTCAAAAGACAATTTAGAATTTGCTATAACACAATTAGAAAAAAGTGGTAAAAGATATTCTGTATGCAAACATATAGATGGTAGAGTATCTGTTTGGATAAAGAAAACATAATCCCTTATCTTCCTATATTGCTTAATATACAGTTATTGATAAACTCGTATATATTGTGTAAATTCTTAGACTAAGGGAGGACTGATAAAGTCCAAAAACTATTAACCAAAAAAGGAACATTATATGGAAAATGTTGTACATCCATATTACGTTTTACGTAATGAAGAATATAAACAACACATAGAAAAGAAAGGTAAATTTGATTATTTATCATGGGCAGTAGCTTGGGATAAATTAAAACAAATATCACCTGATGCTAGATACAAAATAGTAACATATGAAACAGCAAATGGTAACGAATTACCATATATGCGTTGTGATAAAGGTGCTTTAGTACATATTTATCTACAATATAGAGATAAAAATGATGATATATGTAAGCACGAAGAATACTTAGCCGTAACAGATCACAGAAACCAATGCGTTCTAGAACCAGATTCTGTACAAGTAATAAATACAGCTAGAAGATGTCTTGCAAAGGCAATTTCTATGGCTACAGGCTGGGGAATAGAGCTTTGGTTCGGTGAAGACATAAAATCTTTAGATTATAAGCCAGAAACACTGTTTAATGGCGATCTTCCAGCTAAAGGCAAGGTAACTGTCGATCAAAACGTAAAACTGCGTAGATTAGCTAATAATCGTGTTTTCAAGGGTTCAGACATGGTAAAGCAAGTAGATATCTTTATTATTGATGGTCCTACTGAAAAAGAGGCAGAAAATAAAATTAAGAAACTTGAACAAGCAATTAAGGAGAATAAGTAATGCTAGATTTTGGAAATAGCAGCAACAGACAATCAAACGCACCAAAAAATAAAACTGGTGTGTTTATATCTGAGGCAACAATTAAGAATGTTTCAGTTAAATATGATATAAAAGAAGAGTGGCAAAAGCGATCAGACGATATCGCATTGTATTTAACATTAGATATTGGTCGTGATTTTGATTACGATATGAGAATCGGAGGATATTTTAACCGCAATGATGATGGAACCATAAAGAATTGGGGAGCAGCACTAAAAGTTAAAATACTACTAGATTCTTTAGGCATAGAAGGTAAATTAACTGACGATAATAGATTACCAGACGAAGTAATAGAAGATATGGTAGGAAAGAAATTTCTACGCCTATCTTATGTTGCTGGTACAAAACAAAACGGTAAGACATTGTGGTACGATTGGAATGAAGTTGGAAAAGTAGGTCAAGAAGACAGACTTAGAGACAAGTTCATGAAATCTGTAAACGATGGATGGGTGAAGAACTATAGACCTGATGCCCAAGATAGTAATAATTCACAAGATAACAAGGATGTTAAATCATTTGTATTATGAAAAAAATAACTACTTCGGAAGTCATAAAACATTGGTTGAAAGATCGATTAGATCTCGGTAAGTTTGAAGTTTCTACACATTTGTTGGAACTTCAACTACCAGAATATGGTAAACTGTACTATGGAGTTTTACATACTCCTAGTACATACAATAGAATCTGGCGTAAGTTAAAATCTAATATAAGACAATTAGAAGACATCGACGTTACTGATATAAAAGTAAAACCAACTGGGAGTGTAGAAAATACATGGATTTTGGAAACTTATACGTCGAAACAGCAATTGGAGACGTTGCATCAAGAAATACAATAATACCATATAAGGATTTGCTGGATACAGTTCAGTCTAATATAGGCAAAGAACTGTATCGCAGCATGTTCCTATATAGTGAAGAAATACTGGATCATGTAAAGAAACATGGTTCAGTAAAAGGCTTTGATGGAGTTCAAGCCTTAGATAAAATAACCTTTGACATAGACGTAGCTTCTAATAACTCAGAGCAGTTAATGGAAGATACAAATAATCTTATAGATAGTCTAACAAGCAAAGGTGTAAAAGAAGAATACATACAGATATGGTTTAGTGGAAGAGGATTCCACATAGTAATACCAGATTTATATGGATTCAAACCCTCAAAAAATATCGCAAGAGAAGTTAAGAGTACATTGGTTCGTGATTTTGGTAACAAAATAGACCTAATATACGATTCCAAGAGACTCATACGATTACCGTTCTCCTTAAATAAGAAATCAAACTTATATAAAAACTACATACCTATGGATCTGTTTACTAACGGAACCCATAAAGATATTGTTTCATTGTGTAAAAATATTAGTTATGTAACACCATTACAATATAATGGAGTACTACCAATATGGACACCAATGAAATATGATCGTAAGGAAGTAGAAGAAGAACGTAAAATAATGAAAAACGCTAAATATCCAGTAAATAGCGATGTAACATGTGGACAGCATATAGTGAATAACGGTGCAAATGGTGTCTACAGGCACAAAACTTTACTTAGGCTAGTATCTATCTGGCGTAGGAAAGGCTTTAGCCAAGATCAGGCTATTTTACTGGGTAAACAATGGATAGCTACTAATCCAGAAAACTTCTCAGATCAAGAAGTAGAAAGATGTGTAATTGATACATTTAGAAATGGATATCAATTTACATGTCAAGATGAAATACTAGAAAAGTTCTGTGATGATCGCTGCAAGTACTTCAATCTAAAGAACTATGGTCTTAAATCTGAAATATTGAATATAGAACAGATGATAGATGTATACAAAGAACACCTGATAGAAGATAAGAACCTAAGTTCATTTAACTTGAAAGATATATGGAACTTACATAGTGATTACTTCTTTAAGGGAGGAGAGTTAGCCGTAATACTAGGAGATACAAAGCTAGGTAAAACAGCATTTGTACAGTATTTAGTAACTCAGTTCCCTGACATGAAGACACTATTTATGTCCTTAGAGGTAGATAGAAAGTTAATCATAAGAAGATTCTTTCAGTGTGCCTTATCTAGCAGCAAGAATAAAATAAATGAAGAACTAACTAGTGTAGAAAGCGATCTAAAATCTGCATTAAGTCACCTAACAGTCTTATGCGAATCTCCAGATATACGTAAGTATGATGAATTAATAGATCTATACACACCAAAAATACTAGTAATAGATACAATAGATGCAGTACCAGCTAAATACTTTAACGGAGAATATGATCGTCAAAACTTTGTAACCAATGAACTAAAAGCTTTAGCTAATAGACATGATATGATAATAATAGCAATCAGTCATATATCTAAAGGTGCTAGTTATAGATTAAAAGATGGTCATCAGTTAGACGTTCATAGTGCAAAAGGTAACTCTGTTATTGAACAGAAAGCAGACAAGATTATCGCATTTGAAGGCGATAGAGAAAAGAGTAACATAAGAAGGATTACAGCCATAGGTTCAAGAGATGAGAGTTCTTTCAAATTGATTTTGAACTTTGACTTTAATACCTTTAACTTCACACAAGTAAATTAATATATAGGGGGGAGCCACTTACATCAGTGCCTCCTAAGGTTGTCTCTATAGCATCCACCATGTGCTCTCCCCTATTTTTGCTTAATCATAAAGGAAACATTAATGAAACTAAAAATTTTAGGTATGCCTATATTTAGGTATCATAATATCGTTAAAAATAATTATAAAGGAGCTAAGCTAGTGTTATTTGGTACAATACTACTAACAGCTGGAATAGGACATGATGAAGGGTATCATCACCACTTCTCATTTGGACTATTCAATCTAGAGCTATTCTTTGGACTATCAATGAAAAGCAGGATGCTGCCATGAGTGGAGGAAGAGCACCAAAGCAGAAAGGTAATAGAATAGAACGTGAATGCGTTAACATAGCAAAGGAATTTGGCTTTGAAGCTAAAAGAGCTTGGGGATCAGACGGAAGATCATTAGGATGGTCTGAAGAGGTAGATGTAGAAATAAAAATCGACAAGTTATTATATCATAACGATGGAAAACCATTCCACTTTCAAGTAAAAGGTAGAAAGAAAATAGCTGACTACCTGAAACCAGCAGAAGAAATATACGGTCAAATACTAAAAGAAGACCGTGGAGAAATATATGTTACTATACGATATAAAGAATTGTTATCCCTTTTATCTAAAGTAAGTATTTCTGACGAATATATAAAATCAAAAAGATAATTACTATACTGTGGTTATTAGTAAATAATTAGCGGTATAGTGAATAAGCGAGGGCGTATGGTTGGCGTTATACGCCCTAAGAATTAAATAAAGGAGGTCTTATGGGATATAGGTCCGAAATTATTGCTGGAGTTCCAGTAAAAGATAAGAAACAAGCACTAAGTATTATAGACGAATGGGATTATACAGCTGAGTGTAAAGTTCAACAATGGAATACTAAAACAAAAGAAACATACTTTTACATGAAAGCTAATGCATGGAAATGGTATGATCGACCTATTGGTGACGGATACGAAGAAGTAGTAGCGTTCAGAAAATTCATAGAAGCGGATGAAGAAAATAGGTTTATCGTAGGCGTAGGCGAAGAAGGAGAAACCTATCCAGATACTGGAGATTGGCATGAACATGACATATATATTCATACGCATATTGATGATGACGCAATAGAATGGAATGAAAGAAATGAATAGAATGCAAATAGCACAAGGTCTTATCAAGTTAAAAGACTTACATGATCAAGGTAAGATTAACTGTGAAAAAGACGATAAAGAAGACATTGCAAAAGCAATAAGTGCTTCAATAGAAATAATACTTCGTGCAAAAGGAAATGATCTCTTTGGCAAAGACTACTGAGTTAGAAGAACTAAAAGAGCAAGTACAAATTGCTATAGATTGTCTTGATAATATATGCAGCACACACGCCAATAGTGCTGCATATAGAGACATAGCTAAAGAATCTTTACAAAAAATACTTTTAAGGAAAGAGAATGCCGTATCCAATGAAAAGTAAATTAACTGTAGAACAAGTAATATCTGAAACATTAGATGGATTTTTCCCTACTAGCTTTGATCAAGATAAGTTAGCAAAGATTATTTGGGATAAAATAAAAGTAACTTTCCCAGAAATGAAAATTACTGAGGAAATAATGAAAGCATACTATCAGGAGTAAATATGATTACAATAGCTAACTGGATAGCTAATATATTTATGCTTGGATTATCCCTATCACTATTAGGACTAGGGTTAGGATTATTATTTATAATCTCGGGTATAATTATTAAAGAAATAAAAGATAGATGGTAAAATTAAAGGCTGTGTAAATTTCATACGTAGAATAGATTAAACAAATAAACAAGTATGTTTTTTGGATAATTATATATGCAGCCTTTAAAATTAAGAGCTATGGGAAACTGTAGCTCTTTTTTTAATACTTTTACGAGGACAAGACTTCATATTCTTAATATGATTTTCCCTTGTAGCATAACCACAGCGTAATTCTTGTTCTTTATCTGTAGCACAAAAGCCACAAATACAATTAACTATAATGCAGCGTTCAAACAATTTTTAATATCTTGTTATAGCTTCTATTAAAAATTTATACTCTTCTTGATTAATTATACCATCAGCGTGCATTTGATGTATTCTTTCTTCTTGTTGCTCTGGTGTTTCCATACCAAAACTATTAAGAGGAGCTTCGACCATTTGACTTCTGTCGTATGCTTCTTTAGCTTCCTCTGCACTTCTGTCATAAGCTTCTTGCTTTATAAACTCTTCACCTTTTTTCTGTTCATAGGCTTCTTTTTTATCACCCCAAGGGTCAAACTGTAAAACACCAGTATCTGTAAGTACATATCCTGCACCTGCACCCACTGCTGCAGTTCCTGCGACAGCTGGAGCGTGTTTAGATTTAATTGCTGCTTTACCAGCTTTTCCTAGTAATTTTAATAATCCAGACATGATTAGTTCTCCTTTATTTATTCTTTAACATTTCTTATTAAACCTTCATTGAGAAGATTGTCGAAAATATCTGGTACTTTTCCGCTTTGCATTATTTTATGCACTTCAGGTATATTTATAAATTCATATTTTTTATCTTTATACTTGAAGGGTATCCAATCTGCTTCATCTAATTTTGGTGCAGGTTTTTCTGTACCAAATCCAAATGCGTCTTTTATCCAAGGAGGCGTTATTCCTTGTTCTGAAGGATCAGAATGCCACCTTTCTTCTGCTGGAGCTTCACCCCAAGCTTTTGGATAGTTATAGTATGATGAAAATGGATTATTTTTATTTGCCATTTTAGTTCTCCTTATTATCCCATTCATTACCTAAATCTTCATACATATCATTTAAATTATTCTCTATGTAATCTTTTCGCATCTCTTCTAATTGAGCACGATCATATTTAGCCATAAATTTATCTGTTGGTATACGAAAGAACTGCTGCATTCCTCTGCCAAAAGTTGTTCCGTATGGTTCATCGAAAGTTTTATCTAATGACCTTACTACTCTTCCAAAAGGAAATAGAGTATATACGTAATAGTCTGTAAATCGGTCCCAGTCACCGTTTAATACCATAGCAAGTGACTGAGGTACACGTGCAATAGGAGGGGTTGCAATTTGCAACGGAGCAATAGCTCTTGGATATGTTCCAAAGAAAGCTCTTTCTCGCTCCTTCCCATCGCCATAGAGTAATTCAGCCATCTCTCTCATCCAATCAAATGGAGGAGGAGTGGTTGTGTCAAATAAACTATAACTAAATGCTGTTCCTAAAGCCATAAGCATAGCATTGATCATAAATAATCTTTCAAAATCTTCGTATGGTTTAGTACCTTTTTCAAATCCATGCACTCTTGCTTGTTTATATATTTCACGTTGAAAGCCTATTTGATTCTGAACAAAGTTCTTAAACCTTGTTAATACTTTACCTGTAGCAGTTCTCATAAATGGAGCACGACCTACACTGTGATAAATAAATTGTGTTGCTTCAACCCCTTTTAATGCATAGTCTATAAACGCTTGATTGTTTATATCTATTTCACCTGCCATACCATTAAAGAAATCTCTTTGTTGTAGCAGGTGTGAAAGAAAGGAATTGGTACGTAACCATATTTCAGTCGCCTGCATAGGAAACGCACCAGCTTTTACTACTGCATCCCATACTCCATATCTATCAGCAAGTTCTTTTATAGTTGCTTTATTAGGACTAGGATTACGTTTTAATAAATCTATAAAATCATTAGAAAATTGTTTCAATCCACGTTGATTCTTTATCAATTTTAATTTAGGATTTAATTCTAATTCATTTCGTATATATTGCTCTATAACACCCTTTTCTATTGCCCATTGTTTTAAATCTTTTTTTGTTTCAACAGATTTACCGTTATTTAGATACAATAATGCAGTTCCATCTGCATCAAAAAGTAAGTTCTTTTTTAACCATTTAAAATTAGCTGCTCTACTAAAATTTCTCAAACCAGTTTTCGTAATAGTATTTAATGAACCACCGAATGCATTACCAGTAGCTGTACCTGTATTAGCAAGTAATGTTAATAATTGATACTGAGCTTCCCATGCTCCTAATTTATGTATCAATCTAGAAAAATATTCATGCCTAGCTTCTTCAGCTCTAGGTATTCTAAACGGCAGGGAACCACCAAAGAATTTGGAAATTCTATCTAGTTGATTAATCATGTTATGATCACTAGTACCATAATACATATTCTTTTTCAGTTTTAATGGATCACTATTATGCATTGCTTCTAGGACCCATTTAGAAAAAGTAGTTCTATAACCTAATGTATCACGTAATGACATACGATAAAACTCAGCATGAGCATCTGTATGTTTACCAAACGGTTTATTTTTAACCATAGTGTCAATCTCTACGTGAGCCATTAATGTACCTAAATTCTTTAACCTTGATTTAATAATAGCTTCTTTATAAGATTTAAGTGCATCGTATTCTCTCATATATGCAGGCATCTCTGATTGCCTTTCTAATAAATTACCATGTCTTGAAAAGAATCCTACATTTTCTAATGTTTTTTCTATTTCTTTTGTGGGTTTATCCCAATTAATATCCATTAAAGTATCAAACATATGTCTCTCTCCGTAAAGACTTACGTGAGAATAAGCATCGTTTTCATATTTTATAGTTGCTTTAATATTATCTAATATAATTTTATTCATTACTTCTTGATTACCATTTTGTCTGTAATCATCTAAAATCTTTTTAAACTTTTCTCTTTGATGCTCATTCATAGCAGGCATAGAGTTTTCTAATTCACGTACAATACGATTATAATTATTTTGATTATTCAATACTCTATTATAAGCCTCTTCAACTCTTTCAACAAAGTATCTATCTATTTGTTCTTTTTCTGATTTAGTTGGATTCTTTCTCCAAACATGAGGAAAATAACTTTCTTTAGGTCTGATATTTATATTTTTAAAACCTCTCTTATTACTAGCCCTATCACTAATGAGACTTTGCTTCCTATTCTTTTCTTTTGCAGCTTTCTTGCTAATAATATATTCATACTGTGCTCTTAATATTGCCTCTAAGGGAACATCTATAGAATCTTTACGATCATATTTCTGTGCCCAAATAAAATCTTTTCCTTCCCAGATAGGTTTAATAACTTTTTTGTGAAAATTATTAAAGTCAAATTCTCCATTTTTCCATATCATATAATCATTAACTTTTACAAATGATTTTGTAGCAATTTCTTTATCAAGTTCTTTCCATCCATCTTTATCAGAAAGTCTTTTACCTTTATATTTAAGATGAATAGTAGAAAAAGAAAAATCTTCCAAATTGTCTTGAATTTTTTTAGTATATTTATCAATCATTTGTTCGCCAGTCCAAGTGATTTCTTTTTTATCTACTACCCCTTTAAATTCTTTATTAAAATAATCCTTTAAAGACTCTCTAGTCGCCTTGCCCTCCATTAGGTCAACTACATTATTAAATAATTCAATCTTTTCATTAGGCGTAAGCATATCTAAGCCTTTAAACGATCCTTCATCCATAGATCTTATTAATGCACCAGATTCAATTTCCATTTGATTAACCATAGACCTTAACCAATCATGTATACCAGCATGTGTTGATAAAACTTTTTTAATCTTTTTAAATACTAATCCATCAGAAGTTATTACTGGTCTTAACATTTCACCGAATATTCTAGATTCATATACACTAGTTTTTTTATCTAAAGTAGCAGGTCTATTGTAATAGAATATTCTCTGTATACGTAAAGGATCTCTTGCTTTAGTGCTTGGAAAATTATCATTAACCATCTGATCTATCCAGCTACGTTTTAGTTTTGGTATATAATATTCAAAATAACGATTAAGATTTTCTATATCTCTTTTAGTTATAGTCGAAAAATCTCTTCCAAAACCTTCAAAATTAACAGTATAATCATAAAAAGCATCTTCTGGGTGTTCACTCCAGAAAGGATGCTCTGACATATGCTGCTTTAATTTATCAACCTTTCTTTCAAAGGTTTCTCCAGTAGCAGGGTCCTTCTCACCAAATAATGTTTTACCATAAAACTGAGCAAATCTATCATCTATCTTAATAAAACTCTCATTGAGCTTGTTAAACGAAGATGGGTTATGCATATATTCTGAAATATTTTCTATCTTATACATTTGCTCTTCTACTGGCATTTTAGCCATTTCACCTACTCTATCTAGCTCTTTAAAGAACTCTCTTATAGAGCCATTAGGTATAATTCTAGATTGCCAAGGTATTCTACTGAATACACCAAAAGTTTCTCCTTTTACAAAAGGACTTAGCATATATTGATATAAAAAATTTTCATAAGGCTTTGAATTTATTTTAATTTTTTGATTTCCAATTTCTAATATATATCCATTAACTAAATCTTTCACTTCTCTATCATAGTCAGTAAAATATGTATTTTTATGATCTGAATCGCTTTTAGGATCAATATATCTATATTTCTTTTTTATTTCATCTGCTCTTTTTATAATTGTTTTAATATCTTTAATTGATTTCTCTTTGCTTGCACCTACTTTTAATACTTCTTTATCAATTTCATTAGCATGCTTAACTAAAGATAAAAAACTAGCTATTTTTCTATTCTCTTTTATTAAAAGTGCATTTAGTTTTTTCCAATCTTTTTGTTCTGCTGCCAACCTGAATTCTTCTAAATTTTTTTGAGTTGATAAAGAAGGGTCAATATCGCCAATCATTTTCTTAGCTAAAGTATTAGCATTTAATACTTCTCTTAGCTTTTGTACTAAATTATAATTATTAATATAAGGGTGAGTTGACATAAGTGTTCCAACACCATCCTTATATGCTTGATGAGCAAGTTTAGTTATTAAAGTTGAATAAGACTTTGTAGCATATTTATTAAGATTAAATTGAAACTCGTCAAGATCTAAAGCTTGACCAAAATTATCTTCTTGTTTACTCTTAGCGTTAGGTTTAAATGAAGAAATAACATTACCTATATTACCCGTTTCTCCATTTTGTAAATCTTTATATTCAACATCTCCAATATCAATTTTATTTTTTTTAGCGAAATCTTTCCACCATTTCTCTGATACAAGTTCAGGGTGAAAAGCTTTTTCAAATAACATCTGAGGAAACTTAACATAAGAAATCATATTAGGATAGTTACCAGCATCAGCGGATCTATTTAACATTTCCCTAGCTAACTTACGCATTTCATATCCAGCGTCTTCTTTAAGCCTTACGTATCCTTTCTTTTTTCCACTTTTAGTGTATATATCTAACTTACCGCCATTTGTCTTAGCTAGATCAATATATGTCTGCACAGCCATTCGTCTATTTATAGCCCATCCTATACCATTATTACCGTGGTATACATTTTCTGCTACTATCTTACGCATTGAAGGAGAAAATATACTATCTTTAGTATAAAAAGGAGCAGAGTCTTCTCCTCCCCCAAACAATGAATCTAATTCTTTAGATTTACCATCAATCACTCTACCATCTTTCTCCCATTCACTACTGTTATTTCTGTAAGCATCGAGAATTTTTTTATCGAATCCATGATACATGAAAACAGAATCTGAATCTTTATCTGCCCCACCCAGATAGGCATCATCACGTGGATGAGTAAGAATGGCATTGCCTTTTTGCTTAGTAAAGCCTTTGAACCGTAAAACTCTAGCACCGCTAAGTGAATCGGCTGGTACACGAATAACCATAAAGTTAAGAGCATTATCAAGGGCAGCTTTAGCTTCCTTATATACTTTTCTTTTGGTGAGCTCATTAACCATGTCCTTATTCTGAATTCTTTGCGACGCATATAAGATATTACCAAGGCTTATTCCTTTCTTGTCTTTAAATATTGGATTCTTTTTATCTACATTTTTAGAGTATTCTATTAGTTTATCAAATAATTCTTCAAATTGTTTATCAACCTTAACTGGAAAGGCTTTATGATTATCATCTAGCATAAACTCCCCAGACTTTAATTTATTAGCTCCTTGGATATGTTCTATATCATATGGAGCCATCCAAGCCTTACCAGAGTTTTTCCATTTAGGTCTTAAATACCTATCTATAATATATCGTTTATAAGCATCATCATAAAACTTCTTACTGTCTTTAAATCCGTGACGTACAGTTTCTGTTGCACCTACAGTATTTATTACACGTTTATTTCTATATATATAATCACGATATTCATCATCTGTAAAACTAAGATCTGGTTCAGCTTCTCTTCTTTCTGCATCTACCTTAGCAATATGATCGCCAACAAATTTTGAAAGATCATCATTCCTTTCCATTATTTTATGAATATTTTCTACAGATATTTCATCAACATTTAATTTTTTATAATCAATTTTAGTTGCAGGATCCTTCAAATAAGAATCAATTAATTTATTTACTTCTGGGCTACCGTCAATTAAAGGTTTATATATTTTATCAAAAATATAATTAACTAATTCAGGAGTTTGTTCTTCATTTGCGTTACCAAATAATTGACGAACAATAAGCTGAGGTTTTATAGATTTAGATACATTTTCATATACACCTAAATCGATCCTTAAATCACTTACAGGAATTGTTCTTTTATCTAAGGGATCAGAAATATATTCTCCATCTTTATAGTCATAATTAGATGAACGAATATATCCTCTATGCTTTGCAGCAGAACTCATAATAACAACATCTAAGTCATTAGCTTCCATGTATCTATTCATTGCATCACTAGCTCTTCTGCCACCTGATTTTACTAGCAAAACATCAGTTCCTAGCCTACTTACTATTACTGGTTTTATCATACCAGCACCTTCCATTAGATCATAAATATATTCATTTTTATTTTTATCTAGATAGCCTGATTTCTTAATAATATTATCAAATACACTTTGTCTAAATTGTATTGCTCCATCTGTAGCTGATTCATATGGTTTATCAATACCATCACTATCCTTATAATATAAGTCAGGATGATCTTTTAATTCAGGCTTCCAATCATTTAAAACTGCAATGTTTAAAGTATCTTTACCATTAATACGAAAGTTAATTGGCATGCTTTGTGCATCCATTAACTGTTCTCGTTTATTTCTATCCACTACATCTTTAGCCCCTATTCTAGTCTCCATTAGTCTACCTATATCAGTAAACCCACGTTCATCACCGCCCTGCACATATAGTCCATGCCTTTGAGCTTCCCATAGAACATTACTTTTCCATGCTTTCATATGCATTTCTTCTATTGCAGCACGATTTTTAACAGAATCTCCAAACCATTCAAATTCTTTTTCTAAGCTTTTACTGTATCTTTGCTTTCTTTCTTTTACAAATTCTTTTAATAAAGAATGCTGATCCTCTTTACTTAAACTATCAACATTATCTACAGATTTTAATCTCCCTCTTGCTAATATATCAAACATTTGTTCAAGAGATATTTGATCTACATCTGTATGATACTCACCAATTTTTAATACTCCTTTATCTTTCACTCCACCAGTTATATAAGCACCTTTATTATGTAAATGTAATTCTATATTAAGCCACTGTTCATCGCTTACATTCTTTATTACATTACCATTTTTCCAATCTATACCTTTAGTTGCAAATGGTTTATTTGCAATAATATGTCCACTATCTTTACTTTTATCACCCTCTACGTTGATATATTTTAATGTATGTATCCATCTACCATCTAAATTTTCTGCTGGTGTTCTTATTGGATTCTTATCTCCATCAATTGGAACTTTTTCATCCATCCTTACACCCCAATAATCACCTTTACGTACTTTTGTATCTACTGCTCCATCGGGAAATATTTCTACTAATATTTGTCCTCTTTCTCCTTGTCTATAATCAAAAGATTGTTCTGGAAAAGATGTTTCAAAATCATCTAAGTTTATAACAATACCATCATATATAAGATCAGATGCTTTTTCTCTAGCAATAATATTAATTTCTTGTTCTGTTGGTTCTCTTCCGTGTTTTCTATAAGCTACATCATATAGAAATTTATCTACATTTTCTATACTGTCTCCATACTTACCATCTTTAGATAAAGTAATACGAGCTTGATCACCTACTTGTTTATAGATATAATCCTGAGTTTCTTTTGACATTTTATTCCACTCAGCATTTCTTTCTGGGTAAAAAATACTATCAACAGAACCACTCATCATTGATTCTCCCCAAAACTTCTGACCTTCTTTTTGAAAAGATGGTCTTGAAGTATATCCAAAAAATCCACCTAATAAATACTGGTATAACTGTATTTCAATAGGTTGATTTTGTAAGGTAGTAGGAACCCCAGTAATCATTGAACCTATGCCAGCTTTAATTAATAGTTCGGCTTGTTCATGATTTTTAACATCTTTGCTTTTTAGCATTTTACCTATACGAGTAAAATTGCCTAAGCCACCAAAAGCACCACCTGCTACAGCTCCATGAACCATAGAATTAAGTATTTCATCTGGTCCACCCCAAATAGAACTAACCGCACTAGCTACGCCTAAATGAACTGAGGAATCTAATACAGCTCTAGGTCCAGCACCTCTCTTCATAAAATCAAGAGTTTCTAAACTTGCTTTTGAAATTCCTTTATTAACTAAATTACTAGCTCTATCTCCAAAGAACATTGGAACTGAATATTTATTTACAACTTCAGCACCATGTGCTCCTTTTTCTAAACCACGTTGAACTCCTTTAAGACCCAACTTAGATGCACCCTTAGCTAATCCTCTTAAAGGTATGGAAGTAATAGCAGGTGCAAAGCCTATTAGATGACCTATAGAATGAGCAATAGCTTCGTAAGTATTTCTAGGTTCAGGTCCAAGTGGAACTGTAGTAAAACCTTCAAACAAACCGCCTACAGCTATTTCTGTAGTACGTTTTAAATCAAAGTTATTTTCTATTCTTTTAAAAGGAATTTCTACTTGTTGAGCAAGTTGTTCTAACTCATCAAGTTGATCATCTGTAAATAACATAGGGTTACCCCTATACATATCGACTAGACGTTTAATTCGTATAGATTCAAATCCGTTAGCCATTTATATTAATAAGGAATAATATTTCTTGGATTCCACATATCCCAAACATCATCATACGGAGCAGCACCGAATCCACTTTCTGTCATCCTTAATCTTTCGCCAATAGTTAAAGGTATAGATCGATAACCTGCTGGAATAGTGGCAGTATCTAAATAACTGCGTTCATAATTCCATCCTGCTCTTCTCATTATTTCATCATCTATTTTATTTCTTCTTAGAGATTTTCTACTATTAGGGTTTAAATTTCTCATTGGTCTACCAGTTAATTGCAACATACCCCCACCACTTCGACCAGCAGTACGTAAATTTTGACCTGCTTCTGCATACGGAGCAGCAGCTGCAGTAGCACCGCCACCAGCGGCTCCACCGCCACCAGAAACACCCCTTGCTCCTTTACCTAACCCCATAGCACCTTTAGCGGCAGCTACGCCACCACGTAATAGAGCTCCACCAGTTAATAAAGCTGGAAGTAAACCAGCAACTGATCCTATATTAGATCCAGCTTTTTCACTAAAGCTTTCTCCATATACACTTTCACCACGTGAATATGGTTCCCATTCATTAGGTAGCATTCCAAACAAACCTACATCTGCAAAATTAAATAAGCCTTTAGAGACTGCTTTATTTTCTCTATTGAATTTTATTCCAAATTGAGAAGCAAGCATTGCGATCATTTCAGCTTCTTCATCAGTAAAGCTTCTAGGATCAGAATTATATGCTCCTATAATAGACATTATTTGTTGTGGATTCATTATCTTCCTCCGATCTGTGCTGTTAAATTTAATAAATTAGTTCTAGGATGTTGATAACCTGATAACTGATTTATATATTGAAATGATTGAGGATTAAGAGTTAATCCTTCTGGTAAATCCATTGGATCTCTATCCATTGTTAAATCATATCCGCTAATTCTTTGTGCCCATTCATGATCAGTCTCAGACCATTTTTGATATTGATAAGGCATCGGTTTTCCTGACAATCCACTTCCTAATTGATACATTTTTTCAAACCAACCCCTATCTTCTAAAGCTTCTGTTTTTCTTTCTTCTGCTTCTGCTTCTTCTAATCCTCTAGATCGTTGATCTTGTAAAAGAGTATCCCATAAAGTTCTTTGATTTATATTATACTCTCTGTCTTCTTCTGCTATAGCAGCAGCTCTGTCACGCAACGATTGCATAGCATCAAATTCTTTTGATCTTTGAGCCGAACTAACATCAAACTGTCTTTGACCTTCTTTATATTGACTATGTTGTAACAATTGTTGAGGCAGTGTATTTAAAAACTGACTTATATATTGTCCTTCTTGATATTGTGCCATATTAAAACTCCTTATGTTTTGTATAAGCCATTATATATCTTGTGACCATTCTTGTTGCTCTTCATTCCAATAATATGTTGTTTCATTTCCATTAACATCAGTATAAGCATATATGCCAGACTCTGTTCCTTCAATTGGGTTTGCTGGAGGCATCCAATCTGGATCACCCTGAGCTTCTACTGGTATATCCACTGCATATGGATCAACATATGTATTTGTAGGTGCACTTAACGTTCCAAACATTTCACCTCTGCGTTGTTCTACGCTAGCCAATGTATCCCACCAATCTTCTTCTTGATCTCTCCTCATTCCGTGTATATCTCCTCTTAGAGATAATCCTGCTTGCTGTGTACCTAGACCAAACTGACTACGTACACCACTTGCTCCAGCACCACCAAATCCTACTCCACCGAAGCCACCACCAAGACCTTGTTGTGTCATTTGCATTAAATTACTTCTTGCTGCAGCCATTGTAGCGTCTTGTCCTAATCCATATTGCTGTGTTGCAGCACGTTCTTCTGTTGGATCATATTGACCAAAATATTTAGCATATTCTTCTGTAACATCTATTCCTTGACCTCTTAAATAATCATATCCAGTACCCATCTCTCCAGATATATTAGTATAAGGATTTTGAAAAGATGATGTACTAGCACTTATTGTATTATCTTGCCAAGGTTGTTCTGCTGGCACCGATGGTTGTGCTGCAGGAACACTTGGAACAGTTGGACTAGTTCCACCACCTGTTGAACCACCACCACCTTCTGGAGGCGTAACTCCACCAATAGGCGGAGGCACCACGTTTCCTTTTGGTATATCAGGTGGTATAATATCAGGTGGAGGAGTAACGCCACCACCTTTTGGTGGTGCAACTGGATCAACTTGATTTTGTGGAATTATAGGAGGCGTAACTACATTACCTTTAGGTGCCGTTAATATATCTCCTTCAGGAGGAGTATTAGGAGGAACTATTCCTGTAGGACCTTGAGGTATACCAACTGGTATATTAGGAGGTGGCGTAACAGGACTACTATTGGGTGAAGTCAATATATCTCCTTCAGGAGGCATCCCCATTGGTTGTTTTATTGGCATACCCATTTGTTGATTAGAAGGAATACCCATTGGTTGTTTAGGAGGCATCCCTATTGGTTGTTTAGGCATTTCTCCTTGCATAGGATTATATGGTAATTCCATAGCAGGTATTTGCTTTTTCCTTATATCACCTATCATATCCATTCTAGGTTTAACAGGAGGTTCAAAAATACCTTTAGGAGGAGCTATTGGCTCAAAGTTACCCTTGGGCATCATAGCTTGTTCTAAAGGCGAAGGTCTTCTATTGAGCATGTTCATTTTATTAGCAGTTGCTCTTTGCTCCAAAGACATTGGAGTACCCTTCATTCCGTTTCTTATATCACTATAAGCCATATTATCTTCTCCCTAAAATGCTTGGCATTTGTATATTTTGTGCATTTGCTATTTGATCCCACATATTCATATCTATTGTATGATCTGGAGCCCAATTCTTACTTGGATGCATATAATCAAGTATACGATCTCGCATTTTTGTATCATATCTAAGATCAGTATTATTAACAGCGTCTCCTAAGAAATTAGGATTTCCAGATCCAATTGATTGCTGTGAAAATAAAGGAGATTTACCGCTAAGATTAAAACTACCATCAGGGTTCATTCCGTTTAAATTTACCCCCGAAGCATCTATGGGTGTTGTATTAATAGGGCTTCCACTAGATAACGCATTTAGAGTTCTAGCTTCAGGGCTTATATTCATAAAATCAAAGTCTAAGTTGGGATTTGTTAATACTTCATCAGGTAACATTTCTGGAGAGGGAACACTTGGATAATGAGCTGAATATTGTGAAGCTGCTGCTGATGTATCTACAGGTGCAGCTGGTACAGGTGGTGCAGTACTTGAAATTCCCACATCTTGTGTAGGCATATCTGGAACAGCTAAGTCTCCTATCATCTCTGGAGAGGAAGCAAGTTCTCCACCAACTGGAGTAGATGGAGCTACTGGAGCTTTTGGTGTTCCTGCCATAAAATCTTTTATTTTACTTCCATACATTGCAGCTGTAATAGCATCTTGTAAAGTATTTGTAACAGTTTGTTCTTTTACTCCTCGCCAATATTGATCTACACCTTTACGCTGCTCTCTAGCTACATCTCTATTAAATAAACCTACATTAGCTTTTTCTGGACCACCATACTTATCCTTACCATAAGCACGACCTGCAAGAGAACCTCCTAAAGATCCTAATCCACCCGCTAGAGCTAACATACTTGTACCAGCTGTTGCTGGTGCTAATGCAAGACCAGCTAGCAGCCCTAATCCTCTGCCTATTCCTCTACTTAGGTTTATACCACCCCTACTTCTTGCAGCTCTTTCTTCTGATTCTCTAATGTCTCTTCTAGACTGAGTTTCATCTCGTTGTAAATAATATCTTTCTCTACCTGCCATAATAGTCTCCTATGTTGGTACTGCTTGTAGACCTATATAGTATTCTATACCATTGATCCATATTTGTAATTTATGTGATGCCGCATCTCCACTCTGAAATAAATTTGTATCAACTGCTGGATCTTCTTCTAAAAATAAATGTAATGTAGATTCATTAGAAGTAGTTGCATCTTTAGATAATATATATATTTGATTATCTTTATGAACAGATGGAGCTGTACTATTTACTATTTCTATATTATTCACAACTGCTTTCTTACTTCTAACTGAATCTTTCACTGTTAAACTTTTATCTACAATCTCATTACCATCAGGAGATAGATAAGTTCTCCATAGTATTCCTTTGTATTTAACGAACATACCTAGCTGTTTGTTCGGTAATTTTGCCATAACTATTTCACCTTCAGCCATAGAATTTACTGCTGGAGGTCTATCTGCAATAGAAATCTTTTCCTGCTTAGCATTATTAATCTTTCTTTCTTCTCTAGAAAAAGCCATTATGCTACTCTCTTTGCTGGTAAAGTTCTATACTCAATTGAAATATCATTTATCCATAATAAAGAATCAGTATCTGTTAATTTAAATGCAATACTTTGACAAGGAACTGGTGTACTAAAAGTAAACTCTGCTATATCCCAAGCACTTTTACTTGCTAAAAACGTACCTGTTAACGATGTAGAAGTAGCTCCTTGTTGAGGAGTAACTCCTGATTGTGCAAAACTAGTATTTCCATCTGTTGCAAATTGAATAATATTTACTAGGTTAATAGCTCTTATATTTTTATAAGTTATATATAATTTATATACTTTTTTAACTGTACTAGGGTCTCCAAAATCTATATCTTTAGTTACAAATATTTGCGTTGTTCCATTACCGTGAGTAGTGCTATCATTTAATATAGAGTTAAAATTAACATTAGCAGGTGTAGCTACAGCACCATTTGAATGACTTGCTGCAGCAATTCCATTCCATCCTCTAACAGCTTTTACAGTACCTGCTGTTTCAGATGTATAATCTATATCTCTAATTAATACTTCTTCACTTTGACCACCTGTGTCAAACTTTACTAAATCTCCTTGAGAAACTTCATTTAATGATGTACAGGCAAAGCTTGTAGCTGTAGCATTTATACCGCTACCCTCGCTTAATGTTAAAGAAGTTATAGCTGATCCAGTAAAACCATTATCTACAGCAACAACTGGATTGTTGTTCCAATCAAGTATTGGATTAGTATTTTCATCATCATTATTAAAAAGACTTTCATCATATACCCAAGCATTTACATTAAAATCATATATATAACATTGATTAGAGTTTGTTGAAGAATCATTCGGACATCGTTGAATAATTAATTTTTTACCTTTAGGCATATAAAGCAACATTGGTTGTACAACATAATCACTACCTGTTACAAAACTATCCCAACTAGGACCTAAAGTATATGGAGTTGTTCCTGTTGCTCGTATTTTTCCTTCAATTAAATTTCTTATTTTAGATCCATCAAATAAATAACATCCAGTTCTATTAGCCCAGCAAATACCATATTCAGTTTTAATTACAGAAGATTGAAATGATATACCGTTATGTTTTACAGTCTCTTCTAAAAACCACCCTGAAGGACTTGGTGATGCTATATTTATTATATGTAAAGTTTTATGTTTAAAGGCAAGTAATCTATCAGCATAGTATTCTAAGGCAGTATATTCTTCCGCATCCCCCTTAGAAACATCTATTGTATTTGTATCTGGAAATACATCGAATTTATTTGGCTCAGAAAACATAATGCGATCACCAAACTTTTCTACAACAGAACTAGAATTAGTTAAACGTAAGTTAGCAACAAAAGCTCTTCTACCAGCTACTACAGATGTTCTATAATTTTCACTCATATAGCCTAGAGAATTTCTATCTACTTTATGAGAGTATCCATTAATAGTAGCATAGCTATCAATTTGCATTCCTTTAGATGTTAATGTACCACAAGAAAACATTCCATTTTCTTCTACGCTAGATCTATCTGTCCACGCGGTATACTCTGCTTCCATACTAGCTCTACAACCTTTTACAATATCTATATCTACTAGCAATGACCATTCATCATCCGTGCTTGCTTCTCTAATATATATTCTTCCACCCGTTATTCTTCCATTATAAGGACCGTGAGCATATATATCTATATCTAATGCTCTAAAATCATTTGATTGAGCAAGAGTATTTGCTGCTCCTATATCAGTAGCAGTTCGTAGTAATGACTCCTGATTACCATCGTAAACAAATGATTGAGCAAACTCCCAAGTACCTGCCATATATGTACCTGAATCAACTGTACTATTTTCAGCTACTTTAAAATTCCAACCGCATCCATATCTATAAATATTTTCAAAATTAGTAGTATCAACATCAGTTGAAACAGAACCAGCGTATGCACGATAAACGTGAAAGTATAATGAAGATATATCTACTTTTCTCACCATAAATCTTTCAGCACCTATACTTGTACTAGCATCGTTATTTGTATCACCACCTAAACCAAAAACCATCCCCAGAGGGATAAGTGAAGCATTGGCTTCAGAACCAACAACTAACGTATCGTCAAATTGTATACCATCTATAGATAAATCAAAAAAATGATCGCCACTTGTACTTATAGGTACTATATATTTTCGTATTTGATATGCACCTGAATCAGATGTTGTTGTAAAATAAGCATCTGTTGATGTAGCTGCAGCAGTTAGATATCCACCATATACAGGTTTTGCTAATGTGTTAATGTGTTCTTCAAACCCTAAATGATGACCGCCTTTCATATTATGATTAAACTGCACATGATTAATTGGACCATACTTTTTAATTACAGAAATTGTTTCTGAGTTTGTATCGCACACCCTAACAGCTCCATCAGCTATTAAAAAATCATATTTTACATCTAAGTTTTTATGATGTGCTGCCCAAGTCATACTTGTTGTTATAGCATTTTTAGACCAACCTTTGCTTCCGACAAACGGACTTTTTAAATCATTTGATCTATTAACTCCTTCACTACCAGAGTTAGATTTTCCTAAAGCAGCATAGTTATAAGACCAGACATGACAAGTTCCACTATCTTCATTTCCAATTATTATTATATTATCTCCACCAGTTCCAAGTCTATCAATATATACTGCTGAATCATCAGTATCATCAGCAGTAATTTCTTTACCTGCTATACCCATATAAGAATCTGTACCATCATCGGTTATTTCTGTAACTGTAAATATACCGTTATTATCAGAACTACCTCTAATTCTAATTAAATCTCCTACTTTATAATCAGAAAACCTTGTAACTCCACTTGTAGGATGTTTAATGTGTTGTGTATTTGGTTTACCCATTAACTAACGCCTTTACGTTTAGGAGCTGTAGTTTCTCCTTCACCAACATCAGACTCACTACTTTTTGTAAAATCTATAGCAACATTAGATGTAGTTGAATATGTACCACCATACTGACCGCCTTGAAAAAATAAATCTATATCTGATTCCATGTATGCAAGATTATTACCACCTGATTTTTTAACAACACAACCAACTCCATTTATGCTAGTATTGGTAAATTTACCATCATGATCAGATGAACTATTGTTTGGTCCATTTATCATAGGTCTTAATGCTCCATCTTGATCTACAACAAATCCTTGAAGAAAAGCAAATTCATTTATAGCAATATCTCTAGGATCTTTTACACTGTTAATACCACCAGCAAAATTATTCATAGTGAATCGTTGTTTAGCCACGTACTATCCTTCCATTATACGTTGTAACTCCATCATTTATATTTAAACAAATTAAATTAAAGTTACCATTATCTAATATATCTACTATAGCCACATTATGTGTCCAGTTAACAGGTCTTCCTTTTAAATATGATTTAGTCATATCAGTTAAACATCCAAGTGAATGAGCCATGTGTGCTCCATCGATGTGTGTGATGACTGCTTTCTGACAATCGTGGGTATGCCCATAGACGATGTTGCAGCCCATGTGAAGAGCGTGGCTTCTGGCGTGACTGATTCCCATGTAATGCCCTCCGTGGTAAGCGTAGAGTTTGCTTCCAAGCACGGGAAATACTTCACCATAGGGGTGCCATTCATAACCTCGTTCATCGAACTTGAACGCCTTTCTAGAGGTGTAGTTTTCGAGGTACGGGTTTTCTTCGACGAAGTTGTCGAACCATATTTCATGGTTGCCTTGGCAAAAGATTTTTTTCTTCGTTCTAGTTTTTGCAAGAGCCTTGTCAATTCTATCGAGTCCTCTGTTACCTGCTCTAATTTCTTTTTTGATCTCTGGTAATTGGTATTCAAGCGGTGGTCTTTTTTTCTTTTTCCACTGCCAATGACTAACTGATTCCCCGTCAATTGCGTCACCCAATAAGAGAAATGCCGTAGGGTTGACCTCTTTAATAATTTTAAGAGCACAACTAAACGCCTTTTCATCATGATTAGGGAAGTGGATATCTGGGAATACAACGACACGTTCACTTATCTTCAAACCTTCTCCACGTTAATTAACATCTATGCTACTCTCTCCAGAAAGTCATCGACTGTACCACGACCTGCTGAACTATTGTAGTATTTTTTCCAATACTCTGCTTGTCCTTTTAAAGAACTAGGTAGCTTCTTTGGGATTCTTCTATAGTGTAATCTACACATAGCTATTTGAGCTGCTAGATTAGTTTCTAGTATAAAATCCCAATTTTCCTCCGTAGGCTGCGTAAAATGAGAAAGGTTAACCTCCATAGCCTTAGCAACTTTTTTCATCATATCGGGGCGATATGAGAGATAATTCTTACATATATCTACTCCTACCCACGGTTCACACTGAAAAAGTCCTCTAGCGGGACCACGTATTTGTCTAATATAGCGATAACCACTCTCTACCTTACCAGTTCTATAGACGAGATCTACTGCTTCTTTTGAATGCATGTCCATCTCTTCTAAGATACGGATAATCAAATTCTTGATTTGTTTTTCATCCATACAGATTAAAACTTCCAGAATATTTTTACGCCTGCTGAAGCAACGTCTAATAGTTCCTTCATAATTTTATCACGTTCCTTTGCTGTTATCTTACCATCTTTCGATGCGTCATGATATGCATTTAGAACTTCTTGTACTTCTTTCAGTACTCCTCTGTATTTTGTAGCAGCAAATGTTAAGCCACCACCTACGATAATTGCTGCCATGTATGCAGCGTTACCCCAAGATAACCATTCCATTATATAATTCCTATCTTCATTAGTGTTATTATTAACCCTAGAGAAGCAAAGCCGCCTGCGGACCAAGCTTTCCAGTTTTCAAGACTTGATGTGCGATTATTTAAATGAGACAAATGATTTTCCATTCGTTCTACTATAGTTTCAATACGCATCACTCTCTCTCTAATATCGGTTCTAATTTCTTGTGGCTCCATTATCTTTTCCTACCGCCTTGACCACGATAACTTTTATATTTTCTTTTTGTACCACGACCATTACCTATTCTAGTCTTTTTCATTTTTTTCATGATTTACCGTTAGCTCTTCCTTTTAAAAAATTTAAATCATCTGACTGATCGTTTAATTCTTTTAATAAATCCTCATGTCTTCTATCACGAACTTCGTCAGATCTATTCCACCTATCTATAAGTTTAATAACTATATCTTCTATCTCTCTTAGTTTTGACATAAGCGTTGTTCTTAAAAATTGTATCATTCCAACAAAGAGTAAAACAATAACTCCCATTGCTCCATATTCTGTATATGCTTCCATTAATACTCCACACTAACATAAGCCATTGGTGTGGAATTAGTTACTAAGATGGGATCAAAATTTGCACCTTCTGCAATATATTCACCCCAAATCTTTTTACCACCTTCAATAACTATAGGTTGTATACCTGACCATATAACGCTATCATCAATCATAATATATGCATGAAAATAAGCATCATATTGCCCTTCTTCCATTTGATATATATAGTAAGTAAATACTGGTCTCCAAGTATTTACACCATCCTGTTCTGCTGTTGCTTGAAAATAAATTGGTATATTATTCTCAGCATCAACAACTCTCTTTTCAATTGTCATATAACTATCTTGACAACTAAGTAGAAATAAAAATAATAATAGCTTCTTCATTTGTTAGATGTATCTTTTAATAATATATCGTACATAGACTGAGCTATCCAATGTCTTGCAACTTTATCTTGGAGATCTTCATATCTAAATTTCTCTAATGTTTCTTCAAACTTTTGCTTATAATCAGCATCTGTCTTTAACAGTGTAAAACTAGAACTATATTGTATTATACTTTGGTCCATATTATTTTTCTTTTTTAAACATTTTCTGTAATAAACTTTTGTTTATTTCTTCTAATTCAGCATTCCTTGAATTTTCTATTACTGATAATCTTTTATCTATTGCTTCATAATTCATTTTAAGTTCTTTGATATCAGATTGTAATGTAAACCAAGCTGTTACCATCGATCCTATAATGGCAACAAGTTGAACTAGCCAACGTATGTTTATAGTAACATTTAAACTATCATCAATTTTTGCCATTATAAAACCATCTACCTAATGAAGATTAAGCATCAACGACTTCAGCTTTTTCTTCATCCTTCTCTAAAGAAGCTCTGAACAATCCTACAAAAGCATCTCTACTTACTTGCAGAGATTCTTGAACGAATATGTTTCTTTCAATTTGTCCGCTTAAACTAACTAAGTGATCTTTGATCCTTGATTGTTCTTGTGAAAGATCTTCTTGATAGTATTCTTTATTATCGATTGTTACTACGGGCTCTCTTTTTTCTTTTTTAGCCATTTATAACTCCTTTGTTATTGTTTATAGTTTCTTGAAATCTTCGATAGCCTTTGCAATTCCGTCACTTTGAGCTTTAGCTCTTGCCATGTCTGCATCGTAACGTGCTTTTTCACTCTCTAATTGAGATAGTGAATATTCACGCTTACTATCATCCATAGCATCACCAGACTCAGCACTCCATCGTTTCTGACTCAACGCAATGTATTCACGTTCCTGTTTAGGAAACGCTTCTCTTACGATGTTGCCATCTGAATCTTTCACTTCTGAAACTGCTTTTTTCGTGACTTCCTTCTCTTTTCCCAAAGAGGCTAGTTTGCTAGATTTCAACGAACTGTATTTACTCCAATCCATTATATTCTCCTGTTATTTGTTATTATATTAATCATTATGCTTATACTTCTGATAAAGCTATTCCTGTGCAATGATGAGCCGTAGTAACTGTAGCTGCGTAATCATAATTAGCCCCACCAGGATTATCAAAATCTATTGTAATTAACGTATCAGCACTTGCATTTACTGCAACATTTCCAGTTGTTATTGCTGTCCAATCTCCAGTTGTTGAAGCTGTATGAAGAATGGTTGTTGATATACCGCTTTGAGAATTATACGCTCCAGCGACACGAACAAAATAAGTTCCATTTAATTGAGGAAAATCAGCATGATAAAATTGTGCATTGACATACATTTCAGCAAAAAAGAAATTTCTATTTCCTGTACCTGATACATTTGGAATAGTAAAAGAAATTCGCATTTGATTAGAAGCATCAATATCATCTATATGACCAGTCCAATTAGTTATAATTTGGTCTGCTCCTTCATAACTGCTTAAAGGATACCAATTAGCGTATGAAGCATGAATTTGAGCTTTTTTATCTTGAGCCATATATACATGGTCAACAGAATTATTACCAAGTGTTACTGAATCATCTGCTTGTCCTGTTGCACTTTTACCTATTACAATTTGATTACTCGCAGTCGAACCGCTTCCATCTGCTTCTGAGCCAATTATAGTATTATCTCCACCAGATACCAGAGAATCTCCAGCTAAATTTCCTATACAAGTATTCTCATCAGCTGCAGAACTATCAAGAGCAACTAATGCTTGATACCCAACCGCTGTGTTACCACGCTCACCACCATCAGCTACCTTCATAGCTTGGTAACCAATAACTGTATTTGAAGCACCATCTGTTTGTTCATTAAGAGCATCTTTACCAATAGCTATATTTCCAGACCCACTTGTAAGTTGCATACCAGCTTGGTGTCCTATAGCTACAGTTCCAGAAGCAGTAGATTCTAATGTTCCTGATAAACAATCTCCCCCTCCAATTGCTACACAATGTTGTACATCATTTGCACCAAAATCTCCATGCATTGCGGCATATCCAATAGCTACGTTATGACTTGCGTTTGTAGTACACCTATCTAATGCAAAAGCACCAACAACTGTATTATTTGTATATCCAGTAGTTCCAAGCTTTCCAGCTCTTGCCCCTACTAATGTATTATATGCAGAGTCATCCCCACTAAAAGTTTCACCAGCCATATCTCCTACAGCAGTATTATATCCTTTACTTCCAGCACCTGTTACACCAGATAAAGCATATGAACCGACAGCCACATTAAAATCAGTAGTTTCAGCCGCATCTAAGGCTTGATAACCAATAGCTACATTTTGTTGACCACTTGTAAGAGCGGCTAAAGCACTATGTCCTATTGCAACTGTACCATTTGCATCTGTGTCATTTGACGCTGAAACAGCATCGTGACCTATAACAATACAATTACTTACTGCTTGCATAGCATCACCAGCTTGTTGACCGATAATAATATTTGAATCACCAGTAGTTATAGCAAGCCCAGCATGAAAACCAATAGCAACATTAGAATCGCCTTCTGTTAATGCTCCTAATGCTTCATGCCCAATACCAACATTAGCTGTAGCATCAGTCATATCAGCGTCTGCAACTTGATGACCTATAAAAGTATTGTAATTATCTCCACTCGCTAATAAATTACCAGCTTGGTGTCCAAAGACTGTATTTGCTGTACCAGAACCAGTTGAAGTATATACTCTTGAATCAGCTCCCAATTTAAGTATCATAGAGCCAGCAGTTGTAGCATCATTAGCACCAGCATAAAATTCAATAAAATTTACCGAATTGCCTTCTGACCTTCCACCACCTAATCTTACATAATTATTAGAACCATCAGACCTTCCCTCTATCATTGTTACTGGTTCTTCACTATTATGATAATGTGAACAAGTAACTTGAGAATATTTTGCAGTATTATCAGAAGCTGTATTACTAATGTTTAACTGAGGTGTGGTTGAGTTTAAAATATCAAGAGCATAAGCTGGAGATGCTGTGCCAAAACCAACGTTACCATTTGTCAAATCAAAGGTTTGTAGTATTGGAGCATCACCATCTCCGCTATTAGCATCGTTTCTGCCTTCAAAGAAAAACTTATCGCCACCACCAGATAATCTAAAAACTTTCGAATCACTACCACCACCAGTATCATTAAAAACAAGCTCTGGTGTTGTAGAACTGTTAATCTCTACAAGACCTATTGGACTTGTTGTACCTATACCTACATTACCAGAAGAGTCAATAACCATTTTTGTTCCTGTAGAGCCATCTCCAGCAACAGAGTGTACAAATTCAAGTCTACCAGAAGTATTGTTGCCGATTTCCCACATATTTTCACCGCCCTCACCATCATCACTTGTGAGAACTAAAGCAACATCATCTGCACTTCCAATTTCTAAAATAGACCCACTATAACCTTGTGCTGACCTCGGTGCCGTTGTACCTATACCTACATTACCAGAAACAATGCTTAAAGTTTCTGTTAAAGTACCAGCTTTATAAGTTGCAAATGTTTGGCGAGTGTCTTCAGTTCCGTCTGTATCGTCTACAATAACATTTGTTATTCTATTAAAAATTTGTTGATTATTATTAGAATCCTTAGCTGAAAAATCTACATAACCAAAATTATCACCATCAGCAGAATCACTGGTGTCTGTCATTCTAAATTGGGGGCCTCCAGTACCAGTTCCAATTAAATTCAATATATCTGTATTTCCAGATGCCTCTAATACAAATGATGGACTATCTGTACCTATACCTACATTACCAGAAGAGTCAATATATAAAGAATTAGCACTTGCACCATCTTCAATGGAAAAAACTTCAGTACCA
>Ga0080013_1000201_pt1 | contig 42643 bp, 40 predicted proteins | sample ETNvirenome_6_85_FD_69236 | JGI IMG/M metagenome (GOLD analysis project Ga0080013, IMG submission 69236) | Marine viral communities from the Pacific Ocean - ETNP_6_85 (SPADES assembly) (version 2) | ecosystem: Environmental > Aquatic > Marine > Oceanic | place: Pacific Ocean | collected 2013-06-19 | reverse complement strand
TTCTTTAACGGTCCAAGAATCATATTGTTGAGTCTCGTCTGTAAATGGATTTTCATCGGGTTTTACAACTTCAGGGTCAAAGGATTCAACCTCTACCTCAGTTTTAACTACTAATCCCTCAGAATTAATATATAAAGCGTCATGGATTTCACTCATATCCGTAAATAGTGAGACTGATTTTGTGTCAAGGTTGACATTATTTTGTTCAGCAAACCAAATTGCATACTGCTCGGGTCCAAGTCGGCGGTATTGATGAGCGGAAAATTTCATTATATCACCTTAGTATTGTAGAATTGTGTCTCTACTAATCACTTTAATTGCCTTTGGCATAATTTTAAGAGTGGATTTTACAGGTCCTTTATCTTCAGGAATCTCCATCGGTGCTTCAACAATATAATAATCGTCTATTAGAATAGTCAGTTTTTCTCTTGTAGCACCCGAACCATTCTTTTCAAAAGCCAAAACTATTTGATTTCCACCAGCGGGTGTAAATTCTGTCGCTGTTCTCATCTTATGATAAAACAAGGGGTCGTCAACAATAATTTCCATGCTCATCTCATAGGTTGTTTGTCCTTCAATCATTGAGTGAACATTTCTTGAGCCACCAAAGGGAACTTGGTCTGTTTCAGCATCAGTTGTAGGTGTGCCATTTATTGCGTAAAATGATTGCATACCTGTTTGTCCTGTAAGTGTGAAGTTCAAAACCTGCGCTACGTTTACGCCCGCAACATCAATATTACCATTGTAAAACATAAATGGTTTTTGTGTGCCATTACCAATACCTGATATATATCTCTTAACTTTACTATCTGCTGTATCATCAAACATACGGTGAGCCGAATAACGACTTCCGGGATTTGATGCTTCTAAGCGACCCGTATCTGTATAACAAAGTGCTGAATTAAAGTTCACACTCAATCTAAGAGCCGCATCATTATCAGTAGTAAGAGTAAAATCTGAAACCTTACAGCCTCTAAATACACGGGTTAGTTCCTTACTGTCACCACTTCCACCATCAGCAGTTCCTTCATCGCTATCAATATCTCTTCGGCGTTGTGAAACTTCTAAAGAGAAAGATGGTAACGTGGCCTTACTGTAAAGTAAATGATATACAGGTCTTGTGATATTTTTTGTAGTTTCGTCAAGTAAAGGATTTCCGTAATCTGCTAAATTTGTTGCTTGATACCTGTAAAAGTTTAATGTGGTTGATGCGGCGTGTGGGTGGTCTAATGGTTGGTTTAACCAAACTCTTGAGCCTACCGCTAATGCCTCCAACGCTACAATTCTTCTCATTTCATGTGCCTGTGCTTTATCAAAATAACCTGTAAAATCATCTCCATCCCAAGTTCCTGCATCGGGTTCATGGTCGCTCACAATATCTACTTCGGTTGTATCAAGAATATACACATAATCTCCTACTGTAAGAGGAGATGGCGAACCTGTTGCATCAAAGTTTACCGCTTTATTTAAATCAAGATAAGAATCGCCTACATTTGTAGCGGCGTGTAATAGAGTAGAAGAAGTTGGGTCAGTTGGCGGAATCATAGTACCTATTAATTCTTGACCAAGACAATATTTTAACCAACGAGCAGAATGCATTGCTACTTCAAAAGAGCCACCTTCGGTGATAAATTTGCCCGGTGCTTGTACACTTACATCTCTTCCAAGTCCAACAACATGAAATCTCTTCAAGTCTACCTTTGTTTCAGGTAATGTAAGAGCAGATGTTAATCCTAAAAATTGGTCTGTACCAACTGCTTCTGCCGCTGTAGTAGAATCGTTACTGTAAACGTAATTAAGAACTTCCATCGGTGGGGTTCTAAAGGGTAAAATTTCTATAGCATCTCCTGTTGCTAATGTTACACTTCCTGTAGTTAAAGCAGGGGTTACAGTAATAGTTAATCCTGTACCTGCGTGTTCATTATTTCCTGTTATAGTGAAAATCTTACCGTTTTCTGCTATATCAGCGGTATCAAATTGACTTGAGCCACCGGGTGTACAAACAAGTTGCGAACCAACTAATATATTTCTTGGATATTTTGGTGTAGGCGCAGTTGTACGGGATAAAGGTGATAGCGTTGTACCGGCGGCTCCACCGAATGTAAATGTGCTAATCTCACCTGACTTTGCGTGAGCAATAGTGACACCATCAATTGCGCCTACTTCTAATTTCATTCCCGCTTCTGTGCTAAAAGCAACTTCCGCCAAATCTCCCTTATAGACTGTTGATGGCATATTTTTTTCCTCATGGTATTAGTTCTGCAAATGTTACTACTTCTATCTGAAAGGTCATTCTATACATGTGTTTGCTTCTATCTGAAAGGTCTGTTCTTGTCTTTAAAACCAATCTGTCAAAGTTTGTTCCATCTCCCTTTCTTTTTAAATGAATTGTGCGCCGCAACTCGTTCTCAAGTGCTTGCAAGTGCTTCCTACTCTTAATTGTTCGCAAGTCAACCGTGATATTTATGCGAGTTGTGACAAAATCGTAAAACAATTCCGGCGCCTCTTCGTTGTGCGCTGTCTCATAAATTAACACGAAATCGCTCTTTTGAAGGTCAATTCTTTTTCCTCTCTCACCTTGTGTTTCAGCAATATCAATTACCACAGGTCGGTAGTTAGTTGTGTTTCCTCTATTCCAATTATCACGAATTGTATTTATAACAACATCTGTGCCTTCTAACCACGTTGCTGTCATATTTTATCCTCCCTCATGTCCTTAAAATTCTTAGGATAAATTAAACCATCTCTATATTGAAGATTATGCTCTTCATATAATGGATTACTTCTCAACATGGCATTATCAATATTTTCCATAAGTAATTCCATATCATTATCTTTCAAACTCTCGCCCTTTAAAGTAACAAAAACACCATCTGTATTCTTTTTATATCCCATTGCTTGACTTTCAATTATTTCATATCTTTCTCTTTCATGTATGGGTTTTTGCGAAAAAGTATTCCTCAATTCTTCCTGCATTTTATTATCGCTTTTGTATAATTCTTGTGTTTCTTCATGAGCCCATTCTGCTGTAGCATTAAATTCTCGTTTATTATCACTCAAGCGAAATTCACCACCTCAACATAGCGTGGTAAAATACGTTCAACGTCTGCTTTGTAAAGTTGAACCTTAGATGTTAAATCAATATTTTGTGTTCCTTCAGGAAGTAAAACGCTTCTATCGTCACTTAGTAAAAGTTCTATTGCAACTAATTTTGTGCATATATCTTCAATCGCCTTCTCTAAATATCTTTCTCCATAAACATAAGATACCTTAACAGCATTCCATTCAAAGAAAGGATATGAATTATTGAAATATATAATACCCATTTCGTAATCAATCCACCAATCTCGTAATCTTCCTGAATCTCCTGAGCCGCTACCACCTTGAAGGTCTACTGAAAATCTATATTGTATAAATGAAGTTCCCGTAGTGTTAAGAGTTGTTAGAGGTGTACCGCTCACATTTATACAGCCCGTGAATGTTCCCCAAGAAGTTACGACCCCTGCATCATTCAACACCGTAGGTGTTTTTCCTGTGTAACTTAAAACTTCACTACCTATTTCTAAAAGTCCACTATCGGCAAAACCTGCGGTATCTGAGGCTTCTGTAGTAGCCACTCCATCATCATCGTAAATATAACCAACAGTTACTGTAGTTGAAGATACAGAAGCACTATTTCCCGATACACCCTGTATTTGGTCAATATCCAATCCTGTAGCGCTATTATAGGCTATTGTACATGTTTCACCCGCCTTTACGGGCCTCTTAGAAGTAATTTTAACGACACCTGTGCCATAGTCTGCGTTTGCTGTTGCATAAAACTCATCATGAATTGCCACGTTATCGGTTGAACCCTCTAATGTAAACGTAGGAGAAAAGGCTACAGCAGTTTTACTCACTCTATCTTCTTTGTTAATTAGGTCGGCCAAACTTTGAGCGGCAGTTGTCTCATCAAAATCTGCTCGCCAATTTGTGGTTCCTGTACCTATAGAGAGTGTCGCTACACCACTATTTCCGGGACAAAAATATAGAGATTTTCCCGCTAATGCTGAAATATCTGTAATATTAACATGCGCTTCTGCGGCTCCAATTTCACGATAATCATTACCTTGCCAAAGTTCAAGCCTTAGAACCTGCTGAACGTTTCTGTGAAGTAATGGTGTTGTACCGACATAATCAGTATAATATCTACGGCGATAAGGTTTGTAGGTATCAAAATTAATGTATTCGGCGGCTACTACATAGGGCCTCCAAGCGTTATGAGTAAGATTATCTATACGGTCCTGCATTCTTAGAATATGGTCCTCAACACTACTTCTTTTAACCCCTCTTGTCTTTCCGTTAGTAAAGGATGCTTGATTCTGAATATAGGTATTATCTGCCGTTTGATAATCAGCGGCTGTTAATGTTATATCTGTAAAATTTAATTTAACGCCCGAAGTATCGCTTGTGATACTACTAATTGTAGCCGTTTTACCGAGTGGGTCTGCATCAGAATATATGAGTAGAGAGTCTCCTACGGCAAATCCATGATTACGATAATCAGTTCCCGTAACGAAAACAGCGCCTGACAGACTATTTGCACTAACTTCAATCGCTTCTTGTGGCCCAATGTCTAACAAATCGGCTACTTTCTGTGCAGTTGTATATACTATTGCACTTGGGTCAAGAGGGCGTGTTTCGGGCTCTCCGGGGCTGAATACTTTAGGCATTTAAATCACAAAACCATCATTGTTCAGAACAATCCATCTTTTTTCTGTTGTACTAATCTTCTTATTTTTTCCTCATCCACATTTTGAAGTTCAGGGTATTTTTCTTTATTTCTCTCCCTAACTCTATGTGCAAACTCAGAATCAAAATCATCTTGTAAACTTCCAATAGACGGTCTTTGCGTTGGCACAAATTCGGGTTGGTCTAATACAGGTGAAGCAGATAATGGATTACCGGGTTGTAAGTTTAAATTTACATTACCATCTCTCAACGGAGGTTCATTACGGCTTAGTATTCCTTCTATAGCAGGATGAACTGTTGCGCTTCTATCTCCGCCTCTTCTACTTCGTGTATTTCGTAAATGAGGGGCTCGGAAATACATTTGCTGTTCAGGTAAAGCCTTGAGAATATTCCAAGCATCATCAAAAGCAATTTTTCGTGATGTATAGGCTTTTGTTGAAAAATCTTCTAATGTAGTTTGACGTGTAGAAAGTGGTTGGTTTATAGTAGTGCTACCAAATTTTTCATCTATTTGACGGTCAATTTCATCTCTATCTATTTCAGATTCATCTTTACCGTGAGTTAGTTCCTCTTCTAACTGATGCATTTGCCCTATTTCTTCGTCAGCCGCATTTGGCTCTTCATCAAAAGGCACAATATCATTGAAGAATTTAATATTGTGAGTTTCAGGATTTTCTACTGCATCACGCATAAGAGTATTACGGGAACTCTCAAACTGTTCACCTTGTATATCAGCACCTAAACTACCAAGTTCTTTAGCCGCTTTTTTATTTGCCCATTGTTGTAAGCGCATCTCTTCGCCTTCATCCGTCAGAATCTTTTGTCTGTGCGGTTTTACGGGCATTTTAATTAATATTTTACTCATCTTTTTCACGCTCTATTCTTTTCATCTCTTGTTCCTAAGTTATAATCCATCGGTTTTTCGCAAGCACCGCAGGTGGCTCTCCACATAAAATGGAGGAAGCCGCAATGCACACAACGTGTGCCGCTACCGATGTTGAGAATATCCCCAACTTCTTGATTGCGTACACGCTGTGACTGTGTTACACCCGCTAAAGGTTTCTCTTCATTGGTAACTACGTGGCCTGTATATTGAGTATCTGCTCGGATGCCCTGTTTTTGGGCTCGCTCAATATCACCGAAGTCAATATTTTTAACATCAAACGTCATGACCTCTCCCTCATACTTACTGAGTCACTACTATAATGTAATAGTTACCCAAGATAAGCACAGGGTCAGCCGCTATAATATTAGTGCCTGTCATACTTGTCATGCCTGTCGCAAGTAAAGCCTGAACTGTCCCTGCCTCAAACTGCTTTGGAGCATAAGGACCGAGAACTATTACGTTACCTGTGACAGCCATTTAGAATCACCGTCTCAAGAACGGCGACCTAAAGCCCACCAACTTCCGGTAGCGCCTGAAATAAAGTCCAAAGCAAGTGAAGTTGGAGCCGCCGCCGGTAAAGCAACGAATACACCGTCTACACCTGCGCCTGAACCGGGTAAATCTCCGTTTGCTCCTGCGGCTACTATACTACTAAGTAACCCTGTAAGGTCTACGGTTCCTGCTGTTGCTCCTGTGCCGTCATAAGTTCCTGTTATCATAACCATATCGCCCATTACGTGTGGTCTTGCGTCTATTGTGCTACTAAATGCCATTATTCATCATCTCCTAATTCTATTTCTTCTACTTCTTCTTCTACTTCTTCTTCTACTACCGGGTTTAGAACGCCCGCTACTAATTGTAATGCCGCAGATTTTGTAATATAACCCTTTGGTTCTACACCGTTATCTGAGAGCCATTTAATTATATTAGTACGATTCCAAGACTTGTCAGGATTTCCTAAGATTTCCTCACCCGCATCACCCTCAATCTGCCAATTTTTGGTAGGAAGGTATGCTCGCCATTGGTTCAACCAATCTTGTGTGACCTCTCTTGGAACCCAACGATACATATCAGTAGGACCATCGGGCGACTTTATCCGTGGAGAGCCACCGATATAAGTTATAGATGGTATTTAACCACCTCAGTTGAGTAGCATTAGCGTTGCAGTAAAGATGGCGGCTGATTCACCGTGAGCCACAAGTGCCGGTAGTGAACCGCCGGTCTTTGTAGCCGGTGCAGTTCCTGTGTTGGTGAAAGTCAATGTTAGCGCATCATCAGTTCCTTCATAGGTGTAGCCAATGATTGATACAATCTTTGAAGCACCTGCACTAATAGTCAATGTCTGTTCAGCGGCGTCTGCTAGAGTAGCCTTAATCGTTACCATTCGCATACTACCTACTGCGTTACCATCTGTGTTTTGTGCGGTAAAACCTGTTAGTGTGCCGGGGTATGAACCACCTGCGTTACCATCCAACCAACCTGTTTCATCAACAGGGGTTCCTGTTCGCATATCAAGGTCCAATAGAACCGATACAGTTCCGCTGGAAAAGTCACCATCATCAAACGATATTGTCAAGTTTTTTCTTGTATATTCTTCTGTTGCCATATTTCTTCATCTCCATTTTTTATTTTTCATTTTTCATTTTAATCTTACTGCAAATCACGGATGCAACCATGACCTCCAAAGAAAGTAGTCCAAAGTTCGCCCATTGTGCGGTACATTCCCTCTTGACCAAGACGGTTGATTGCGAATGGGTCTCCTGTTTCAATGCCGGACTCAAAGTATTGTGTAGGGATTGCTGTGCTAAAGTATAGGTAATCAGTATCTAAGTAGTAAACACGACTTAGAGTATCTTTTGTTACGTCTTTTGATGGAATGATTGGTACACCGTTGTATGTTGCAACAATGAATCCTGCTTCAAGACCGGGTACACCCTTTACACCGTTGTAGGTTGGGGTAACACGCTTCTCTTCCATGAAACGCTGTTGGCTTTGTAGAAGTTGCTGTAGGCGCATCAAAGTATCATATCCTGTTAGGATAACCTTTGGATTTCCACCACGCTCCCAAGTCTTTTGGAATACTGAATCCAATTGGTCAAGACTTAGATTGCGGTCAGTTCCTTTAACACCGGAACAACTACCTTCTGAAAACGCCCAAGCCGCATTTGCGCTTCGGTCAATTGAGTACATATCTTCATCGCCTGCATCACCGTAGTCACCACCTGCACCTGCCATATCCATAGTATCTGCTACATTGGATGCACCGGGTGTCAAGCAAGTTATTCGGTCAAGAGATTCAAAGTCATTACCTGCAACAGTTGTAACATCTTCAAGAAGCATCTTGTTGACGTGTTCTGCGTGGTGCTTACCCATCTCTTCCTTTAGAACTTGGCGAATGTCACCGAGTCCGTCATCCTTGTCTGCGAGGAACATTGCTGTTTCTGACATGTCAAAGGTGTGGACAATTGTTTTTGGCTTTGCGGCTATGTGCTGGAAGGTAGGCTTGGTTGTGTCAGGTAGTGTTGCATTTTCTGCTACACCGCCACCAACTGTAAATGATGGGCGGTCAGTAATGACTCTCCATCCACTTCGCTCCCACGGCCTCTTTGGTAGAATGCTAAATGCGTTAAATTCTTGGTTTAGTTGTGACCAAACTTTTCGGCCATAAATTGCTTGCCAAGTACCGCCTGTGGTACTCAACATTGGTGCATCTGCTTTGAGCAATTCACTACCGGAGTAGGAATAACCCATTGCGTTTCCTGCGCCATAATAATAACGCTCCATGTCTGTTACTGTTCGGATATAATCTCTTGCCATATTTTTCATCTCCATTTATTCATTTTTTTGTTTAATCAATTCTCACGAAAAGCAGACCCTGCCAATCTGTGAACCTCATCCCATGACATTGAAGCAAGGTCTTGGGTTGATGGAACATCTACGGTACTCTTACCGTCTGCTTTTGCAATTGTTACACTTTCAGTAGACATATTATCAATGCGTTCACCGAGTGAAGAAATAGCCTTTGAAATTTCTGCGAGTGGACCTCTTGGGTCAAAACCTGCAAGTTCATGTTGTGCAACTTCTGCTTGTGTTTCGTTATTAAAACGTGTTGAAAATTGTTTTTCTAAATGTCCACGGAATGCTTGCTCTTGTGCGGCGGCCTTGTAGACACCGTAAGCGGCTTCAAGTTCTGCTTCACTAACATTGTTAGGAAGGACATATCCCTTCTTTACCGGGCCGAGAGCACCGGAAGGTGTCTTTCCACCACTTGAAGTAATAGCGTTAATAGCGCCCGTAGATGGTGAACCTGAATCTTGACCACGACCACGAACTTGACCACCAAAGTAATCTGCGCCATCTACTGAATCAGGATTATCAAAACCACCTAATTGTGCCTTGTTTACATCGTCAAAGTGTTGACGAGCGGCTCCGGTATCTACACCTGCGCCCTTTAGTGTGTTCTCCATCCAATTTAGATATTCACTTGAGATAACATCGCTGTATTCATTACCCTTCGCAAAAGGATTTTTATTATCATCCTCTTTCTCATCATCTTTCTTTTCATCTTTCTTTTCATCTTTCACATCATCACCCTCATCATTTGAGTCATCTTCTTTTTCATCTTTACCTTCAAGAAAAGCAGGTGGTAATCCTTTTTCCATACCATCAATTCTGCTTTCTAATCTATCCAATACACTTTTCAATTGCTGTTCAACATCTACATCTTCTGACATATTTTCACCTTTTAATATACGAAACTGTGCTTCCGGGTTTATTCCCTTCTCACATATTGTTATTTCGTGAAGTTCAAGTTTGGAGATTTCCTGATAATCTCCGTGTTCTCGGTCAGACTTTCTAACTCTCTTAAATGCCTGACCACCAATTGAGAATCCCTGTAAAGCACCTTTACGGACTTCTGCCGCAACTTCTCGGGCCTTCTCTATATCATTTCTTAGTTCTACAACTACAAACATACCTGTATCGTCTACTTCTGATTTCCAAAGACGACCATTACTATCCGTATATGCGGGTATTACAGAACCTATCTGAATATTTGAGTGTGCAAGTTGAACATTTCTAAATTCAGGCTTTTGCATGAACTTCTTAAAAGCATCATTTAGAGCGTTTCTTGTTATTAGGTCTCCTTGCTTATCTACTAACTCTACGCTTGCGTAACCAGCGATAACAAGGTCATTATTACTCTTAAGAATAGTAAGACCATCGCTTGGGTTACGAAGCCGTAGTTGGGAAACCATTGTTTTCGTGAGGTAAGGTCATAGTATATGAACTTACATCAATCTACAGATAAGACAGGCTCATCGTTTTCAAGGTCAAAACCGAGGGACTCCCCCTCATCTGTCTCTAATTTAGCGTGTAATAATTTATGTTTTCCCTTCTTATTAGCCGTCATTGGTTTTTCGGGGTCCTCACCCGGTCTTGGGCTACCATCAAAGTCAGGTAATGTTGAATCATCTCTTAATGAAGTAGGCCCCCGAGGTGATTCATCGGGTGTACCTACATCAATTCCTAAACCTTTAGGCCCCGTCCAAGTCATTTTTTCTTTTGAAATTATATCAAGAGCCCTAATAGCCGCTTCTAAAGCCTTCACTATTTCGGGTTTTAATATACGAGTCTTATCTTTTCCACCTATTATTCCCGCAGATTCTACTTCCTCACTTTCATCTGTTTCGCTATCTTCAAGTTTTGTTGTAATATATCCCTTAAACATTAAATCGGCAATAGGGGACCAAAATGGCCTTAAACTTTCACATAATTTATACGAATATTGACTTTTTGTTAAATCTCCAATTTCACATTTAGGATTTGTTAAAAACCACATATTATCAAATTTTTCAACGCTATATTGTATAGTATCTAAATCTTCAATATCTATTTTTAATATATTATTCTCGTAATCAATATCATGTGGTATAATTATTGGTTCAAAACTCTTCGTTAAAAGGCTCAAAGATTCTGCACTTGAGGCTCCTTCTCCTCCGCCTTCTCCTATAATAGAATTAACTTGCACATTAAATATATCACGCCCACCCCTTGTTTTCTTGGTCACACCTGAAATTTTAACCTCAACTATATCTCCGACTTTGTATGGTTTTTCTTCTCTATGTACAGTTCCAATATCCATATATGGTTTTTTATTAATTTCTACTGCTCTATTTCCAAGACCATCTGCTGTTAAAATAGGTCCTGCTCCTACACGATAAGTGTAAGGTCCATTCCCTCTCCTATCAAGAACGATAAAGTTAAGTTCTTTTTCTTCTCTTAAAATTAACCACTTTGGATGCCTTCTCTCACCCTTCATATATGTTGATTTGCTATCTCTAAGTAAAATTTTATCAGAATCAGTCTTTAATTCATCAATAACTTCCTTAAGTCCCTCTTCATCCGTTATTCTTGTATTATATGGTCCGGGTATAAGAACAGACTCATGACTTTCAAACTGCCCTCTTAAGATTTTTAGACGTTCATTGGTCTCCATATCAGCAACATCGGAATCATCGTATTCTAAAATATCTAAAATATATAACTCATTGTCACTTAATATAGCGTCAACTATGAAATTTTTATCATTAAGTTTAGGTATATTTTCTTTTATAGATTTAGGTACACCCGTCTTTCTTCCGTTTTCATCTAATAATAAAATATCATCATCTTTGATAACAATAATTCTTTTTCCATCATACCATTTAGAAACTACCCAAGAATCACTAAAACCTCTTAGATTTTTTATATCATCTAATTTAAAAATTCTATGCATTGGTCTAATAGGAGGACTCCAATCATCTTTTGAGGCTTTTATTAACAAAACATCGGGATTTAAAAGACTTTGAATGTAATTATTAATTTCACCCGCCGAAATACTATATGAATCATCAGCGGGTACTTCGCCCTCACTTGACATTTGTTGTTGTGCAGAAGTTTGTGGTGTGACACCGGGAAGCGCTAAAGCCTGATTTACTATAGATTTTCCGTGAATAGCAGATAATGTTTCTTCAGGGATAGAGTGAAGAAGTGTTGGTTCAACTTTATCTCCGATAATAGGCGTCCCTGAATTATATTCTACGCCAAAAGTAGGATTTCCAACATACCCATCATCCATTCTTCCTGAATTATACAAATCCCAAACCGAAGCATGGGATTCAGGATGAGGGTGTGATATTGGATGACCATGAGACCAATCGGCTGTAGCAACAATTTCATTATCTACAGGAATCTCAGGAACTTCATCATTCACAACAGCACTTGGATTTAATACTAATAAAGAATCTAAAAGATTTTGTGTTTGTCTTGTTCTTTTCTTTTTTGGTCCAATACCTGCACCTTTTGTTGGATAAACATTATTTCTAACTAAATTAATTCCGTGATTTAATAACCCCTTACCGAAGTTTTTTGCCGATAATTCCCTAACAATTTTTGTTGGAACAGAATGTAATGAATGGGATTTCCAATCTACCTTTGAACCCTCAGATTGTGCTTCGTTTAATAATTCATGATAATCATCATCTTCAAAATGAGAAACGTCTACACCACAAATTGAACCGTTTTCATTATTTGTTATAGCGTTATGAACCGACATAACCTTTAATGGTATATTCATTTTATTTGATTGTGTGATGATTTCTCTTACATGTTCTTTATGTTGGGGGGTAGAAGGTAAATTTAACTCCTCTAAAACTTTATCCACAGACATATTTCCATCTATCTCAACACCTCTATTATGTAATAAATTAGCAATCTCAAGATGAGAATTATGGCCCGTGAGTTGTTCTAAAGATTTTTTCTCTCTATGCCCAATACCGTAACTATAAGTTGAAAGTCCATGAGAACTTGAGGGTAATGTTAGTAAACCTATATTTGCCATTCTCATTAATTGAGAAGTATTATGTAAGAATTGCATTTTGTTTGTTGGGTCAAAAGCATCAGGTTGCTCTTTCTCTATTTCTAGTTTCAAGATTTTTGCATATTCTATTATAGCATTATTATCGGCTACCAATTTATTTTGTGTTCGCTTTACTCTCTCCTTCCACCAACCCTGTTTTTTACCCTGTTTATTTCTTGCTTCGGATTCTAAGTTTGTAATTTTTGATTTAATATTATTTATTCTATCTCTATAAGCACTTATTTCATCTATGGAAATATCAGGATATTCTAAACCAACTGCTAAACCTTCTTCAAGTCTATCCAACTCATCTCTTAATGCTATTTCTTCACCCGAAGAAGGCTGAAAAGCGCCCATTGTTAAATAATCTGAAACAGATTTACTTGATATATTACCCTTATTATTTTTTAAATATTCATTAATTATTTTAGGGTCGTTAGTTTTTAATTTTTTCATCGCTTGTAATTTTTCGCCATGACTTGTAGTTTTTTCTTTTAAATCATCTACTAATGCAGATAAAAATTGTTGTTCTACACTCTTTTCACCGTGAGAAGAAAAATCTCCGCTATTTAAATATTCAGCAATTAAATGTGGGTCTTTAGTTTTTAATTTTTTAATTGCAAGTTGTAATCCTCTAAATGAATCTAAAGAAGATAACATATCCTCATCATCAATTTTTGTATGACCGGGTATTATTGTAGGGGACCAACCGACAAAATCTAAGAACTCTTCTAAAGTTTCACCTGTAGAATAAGGGTCTCCCGAAGCCTTTAAACTGTTAAGACTGTGAACAGACTTCTTTTGTGGATTTTCAGGCGATTGTAATCTTCCTAAAAGAGTCTTAATTAAATGTGGTTGCATAGCCTGTTGCTGTGATATTTTATCTGTGGCACCCTCACCATAAGGTCTCATAACAGTATTAAAAGGATTTTCTGTTAATCCCTCAACGCTTAAATGATGATTAAGAGAACCCCCTTCGTATAATTGCCTTCTTTCAGCATCTGACATACTTAATGCATGATTTGTGTATTTTCCTGCTACAGAACTTAAATGGTCTGTAATATTATTTTTAATTGTGCTACCTTCACCGTTAGGTAATAAATCGCCTGAACTATCGTGTCTTACTCTACTAATATCATGCGGGTTATGGTGATATTCTGTAGGTAAAGATAAAGGAATACTCTTCATCCAACTTTTTCCATCTTTCCCTATCATAGTTTCAATATTATATGGAGCAATATATGGTGCAATGTGACCAAAGACATTCATCATATCTCGGTTTACAATTAAATTACCCGCATCGTCTATCTCTCCTAAAATAGAATATCCATCTTCATCAGATAACATATCATGTATTATTTCAAGATATGTAGAGAAATTACGCCCAACACCACCTGATTTTCTATGCGCTTGCCACCAATGAGCACCATTTCCTGTGGTATAACCATCATCGTCTTTATTCCAAAACGATAATTTACTATCTTCACTTTTAGGCCCAAATATCTTTTTCTTATGTGCTAATGCTTCTCTAATACTTTTACCCGATGATGCCTGTCCTGAATACTCTTTAGCCTCTTTTTCCATCTCTTCAAGTTTATCTTTTGGAATTATAGGTTCTTCAATTTCACCATAAATAGGATGATTCGGTAAATGCTCTTTGGTTTCAGGATGATAACCCGACAAATAATATAAATCTTCTAAAGATAATAATGCTTCGTGTGCCGCAGTTGCTCCACTTCTTCTATAATGCTCCCTTTCTGCATGTTTTAATGATTTTAAATCTTCTTTTTCGGGAATTTTACTATTTATGTGTTTTTTAAATCTAGGTAGAGCCCTTATCAAATCTTCTTCTTCTTCTTCTTCTTCTTTGCCGGAATGCAATCTATTTATTTCATCTAAAATTATTGATGAAACAGTTTTTCCCTCTTCATCATCTTCATCATAAGAAAGATTAGCAAGATGATTTAATCCCTGTTGTTCAAATCTATTTACACCATTTATGAAATCATTTTCATTACTCTCTCTTCTATGATGTGTGTTAGGTGTATGGGTGTTTTGAGAACGAGCCCACCAATTAAATTCAGGCGATATTCGCTCTATAGAATTATTTACAAATCTTCCGACAGGGAAAATATCACCATTAGGCATAGTAATTTTTTGATGCTCGCTGTTTACACTACCGTTATCTTCAAGATGATTCCATACTGCTGACCTTTCTTCGGGCGAAAGCCATTCCATACCAAACATAAAACCTCCCCATCCGAGAGCAGTTGGGATTTCTTCTCCGTTATGAATAATATAATCATCGCTTTCCCAATCATCTGCTCTTTTTTCAAAATGCTTATTTCTTAATTCTTGGTTATCGTCATTTTTGCCATGTTCGTTATTTAATTTCCATCTTAAAAAATCTCTCTCGTATAAATCGTGATTGGTGGATATATTAGTTCCATTAACTGATATTGGCGCTGTATAATTATAATTAGTTTGACTCTCTTCACCTTTATATGTAGTCTTTTTATCACCTATTAAAGCGGGGTTTTTTGAGCGTAGGAAATGTTTTTCCCAATCTAATTCATCTTGAGCGTGTTTCTTAGACTTAGGTTCTCCACTAGAATTTAAAAACATACTTCTAATTAATTCAGTAAATTCTCTTCTTCCTGTTACAGAATTTTTATGAAGTAAGGGATAAAATTTTTCATCAAAAGGTGATAAGTTTTGATAATGAGAATTTGGGTCAGAAGTAATTTTAGGCCATATAGCGTGTCTTACATTTCTATTTGTTGTTCTAATAACTCTTCCACGCCAATCATGATTAGAAGGCGTTGTGCTTGCAATCCCTCTTAAACCAAGAAGATACATAGCAGATTTTGAAGCGGCTCCCGATAATTCATCTGCTGATTGTTCCGAAACAACCTCATTTTCATCATCTTGTGCTTTTCTTATAGCAAGTATTTCTTCTGCTATATTTTTACAAAAAAGACTACTTCTGTCGTTAGGTGGTTCTTCAAAACTCATGTATGAAAACATAAATTCAGCGGCATTACGGTCTAAATCAATACCATCTTCTAAAGATTTAACCAATTCATTTTTATTATGAATGAACAAATCTTTTGTATTATTCATATTATACACCGCTCTTATTGAAGCGGTCTATATTCGGAACAAGCATTAATTTCCATACCCTGTTGTATTCTACAGCCTTCCCGAGTTGTTCCCCCACACTTGCCGCAAATTTGTGGGGCATGACCGCTTTCTGCGGCTTCTCTTCTTTCTGCTAATGGATTTCCCTTTTTCAAAGGTGTAGGTTCTTTTGTCTTTCCGCCGGAAGTTACTTCTCTTTCTACACCACCGCCATCATGGGGGTTCAATTTATTACTCAAACTTTCTATATTTGTTTTCTCGGACTTTGAACCTGTGTTTTTTACATCTTCAGTATCAATAGTTTTTCCGTTAGTATGAAAGTGTGCGGTTCGTGTTTGCCCACCTGTTTCGGTCATCATGTGTGGATTAATATCTGAAATTTTTTCAGTTTGAAAACCCGGTTCTGCCTTTTCTAAACGCTTCTCAAGTGATATTGCTTTCTCAATTAATTTCTTAGCATTATAACTTATATCGCTTGGTATTGGTTTCATTGTGGCACCTCAGTTGTTTTAGCAGATACTGCCATGTCATGTATATCGTCCCAACTCATATTATGGAACTCTTCGTTGGTTTGTGGTATAGAGGAAAAATCTTCACCCTTTTGAAAAATATCGTTTGTATCACCTCTAAAAGCATCAGGTATTATATCTTCAGTAAATGGTGTGTTTATCTTAACAAAACCTGCTTTTTTCAAAAGTCCCATTGGGGACGAAAGCATATTCTTCATTATTTCATTTTCCTTTTTTAAAGCCTGTACGTCAGAATCCATGTGTTCCATTTTTGATATAAGAGCGGTCATTAACTTTTCAGTAGTAGACTGTTCTTCTGACATTTTTATTCACCTTGTGAAACAGGGCGACCAAAAGTTCCGTGGGTTGGTCTAAACGCTTTGTTATGCCTTCCACTTGAAATAAAACCCGGAAGAGTGTTTCCTGATACTACGCCCGCAGGACTTGTTTCGGCAGTTTGGAACTTCATAATTGAGCCCTCACCCGGTAAAACGGTATTAACTAATTCCCCGCTTTTTACTACAGCCGCATGTATATCTTCTGACAGATAATCTGCAAATTTCTTTACTTCGTTCAAGTGTAATTGAGCGTTACTCGCATCACCATCTTCAAGTGCTTTTGAAAACGCTTCTGTGTGCTGTGACAACTTTCTTGCGATTGGGTCCATCTTCTTCAAGTCCATACTAACCAACCTCTCTCATGTACCCTTACTTTATGAGCCTTTAGGCTCCTCTCGGCCTTCTTGCCGATAAAAGAGCGTTTGAAACACTCTCACCTCTTGTTGGTGGCATACCCCTTTGTTGCACACTTCTCATAGGCGCCCCACTACCAAGACTTGTAGTATTTTGTGGTCTAACGGGTCCTCTATTCCTTACCCCTATTCCCTCTCCGCCGGGCTGACTCGGTGGCATCATAGGCGGCGAGGCCCCGCCCGGTGGTGGCATCATAGGTGGCATCATTGGTGGTCTTGCGTGATTTGTAGGCATACCCGGTGGCATCATTGGTGGTCTACCCATTGGCATACCGCCGCCCATTGGCATACCCGGTGGCATACCCGGTGGCATACCGCCGCCCGGTGGCATACCCGGTGGCATACCTCCGCCCGGTGGTGCAGGAGGTGCAGGTGGCGGTTGTTTGTAAACGAATCTTATATCTCGCTCTCCTTCTTCCATTAATTCAGGCTTATATCCTAATTGAGCCATCCTTTGTGCAAGGTTTACTTCTAATTCATCACGCTTTAGTCTTGTAATCTCATCCTCTTCTTCGTTTGGATATAACGTTAATTTCCAATCATTAACACCCATTTCTTTCAAAAGTTTTGGGAATAATATTTCGGTATATACCTTTTGTCCAAACTCTACAGCCCTATTAGTTACAAGAATTTGCATACCTTCATTATTTAGACCACCTGATTTTCCAGCATCAATCATAAAAATACTTGATACCCCGTAGAAAGCCGCAATACGATTTCGGATTTCATCACGAACAGTAATATATTGCATCTCTTCTAAAGTGTCCATAAATTTAACCCAATTTACACCACCTCTTCCCGATGTAGACTCAATACCAACTCTTGGAATATAATGAGGGTCTCTCTCCATCTTTTCGTCTGTGGCTTTCCAAAATGCTTTCATAGATTCAAGATTATCTGTAGTTACAGAAATAATACCTTTTGGTATTCTTCTTTTTTGATATGCTGTATAAATATAATTATCCATAGCAGTAAGTGTCATCGCTTGTCGCCACATAGTATTAACGGGCGCTCTACCATATAATTTTGAGGGATTGTATTTTGATATATGTATGATTTCGCCTTCAACGTAATATTGTGTTTTACCTGAACCCGCCATATTAACATAATGAACATCTTGCATTTTTGCTCCACAAACTTCACAATCACCATCTTGTCCCGGTGTATTAATTTGGTCTCTATGAATTAAACAAGTTTTGTATCTTCCACCCCTTACACCTCTTTTATCTGCTACTATACGCATAAAGATAGGGTCTCCTCTAAGAATTTCTTTTACACGATAAAATGAAACTTCTTTTGTTTCGGGGTCAAGATAATACTCTTTTACAAGAACAAAAAATGCATCATCAACAATATCTAAATCTCGTTCAACTTCTTGTAAAATCTGCATAAAATTTTGTTCCATACTATTATCTTGCTTTATGAGCCATTTTGCGTAAGTATGTTCATCAATATCAGGTTTTCTTACTTCACCTTCACAACTTGTACAAACATCAAGTTCATGTTGAAATTCCTCATCACATTGTGTGCATTTAGACCTAAATTTCTTTTCCCAAAAATATCCTCTTCTAAAAATTTCTTGTCCTAATTTTGAAATAACAGTTCTAAGAATTAAATTTTCTTGAGATACAGCATAAAGTGCAGGTATGGTAATACCTTGTGCCATTACGGGTTCCTGTATACCGCTTGTCCAAAGCGGCATAGTCGGCACAGGTGTTTGCCTTCGCTTGAATGGCTTTGCTAAAGCACCAAGAAATCTACTCATCCTACCTTCATCATCAGCCATATTATAATCCCTCGCCGTACTTCACTACTGTTTCAACATTTAAACCCCATTTATCTAACATATTTTTAGCCTTTAGTGTATCATCTTTCCAATTTTCATAAGATACAAGTCGTTGTAATTCTTGTTTTCTTAGTTTATTTTTTTCCTCTATGAATGTTAAAACAGCCTTAGCCTGTAAATCTTTCATCTTTAAATGTGGTAAAACGCCCTTTAATAGTTTTCTTAAATCGGCCTTTGAATTAAATAATAAACGATGTGTTGTGCGATTACTGTTTTTACTTATTCTTTGGTCCAATGCAAGAATACCACAATCAAGTGCTTTATGCATTTGCTCACAATGAGCCCTTCCTCTTGAGCCTGTCGCTATAAAAGATGCTCTCGGCTCGCCTCTTTCAGTTATGAAAATACTTCCATCTGCATCAAGAAAACCCGCCGCATAAGACCATACATCTTTTATTATAAAACCGGAATTATCCATTTTGATAAAAGTCCCTTTTCTTGCACCCTTGTAAATATCAACCTCTTCACCATACATACTAAGCCAAGAGCCGAGTCTTTGAGGAGTAAGTGTTTTCTTTGCAATACCCTTCTCTATTGCTCTCTCTAATATAACTCTACTATTTAGAGGACCATCGGACTGTAATCTTTCTGCCGCAAAGTTAATCACTTTTTTATCAGATTTTGATAATTTATCAATTTGGTGTAATGTAGATGTCCACATTTTCTTTGCATCTGTTCTATTTTTCATAGCAGAAGCCCATGCTAATTGTTCTTCTTCACCCCAACCCTCTTCGTGTTCATCTAATATTTTTAATGATATGTCAGCGCCTTTGTAAAGTTCACAAGCCTGTATCAACGATGATGAGCGTGTCTCACCAAATTTTCTTAAAGCCTTAAGTTTTCTATCCGATAATCCTAAATGTTTAATTGTATCATGGAAATCATCAGACCAAGAAAGAGATTTTATTGTAATATCGGTTTCAATAGATTTTAACATTCTAATATCATCAATTAATAAATCAATTTCTTCCTTTTGAATTTTATTATCCCTTCTTGCTTTTTTAAGAGACCTAATGATTTCATTAGCCGTTTTTCCCATACTTGATTCAATCCATCCATCTCCGTTAATAGGAAAAGAATACGACTTAAAAACTGACGAAGTTCTTAGCGAAGTCGGTTTAATCTCTAATGGTAACTTTTCTTGTTCAAAATTAGGGTGTTGTGATAAAGAGGTAATTACATTTTTTGTCATTTCATCATCTATAGTAATAGGGGTATCGTAAACATCACCTAACAAAGCCGACCCCCACATTATGACCACCCATTTGTCCTCATCTTAAGAACTGTTCCCTCTTAATCAATCTCGTTGATACTCAATTTCATTTGTAGGATTTCTTGCTATGTTTCTTTTTGCTTCTAATTGTCCTGATGGAACTTGTGTTCTTTGGGGTGCAATGGTTCTCGGGGTTCCGGTTCCGGTTCCAAGAGTTCCTGTTAAAGTACCCTTTTCAGGAATAGAAGTATCAGCATCCCTACCTAAGCCTAATTCTTTTCTATCTCTTTCTTTTTGATATTCTTGTGCGGTTTTGGGAGGCCAATCTTCCAAATTTTTCAAAAACAACCAAGCCTTTTTCATACTCGGGTCAGCCGTTTTTTCCGGTTTTTTGGGTCCTCCCGTTCCAACTACAATCACTAACGCATGTTTATCATCTTTCTTTTCATCTTTTTTCATATTATTCACCTCATGGTATCATCCATGAATTTCCAAAATAATCACCTGTATTTTCTTCTACATATCCACCGAGACCCGGGAGATATTCGTCAAGTAATACAACGCAACCCTTGAACTCTTTTGTAGCCCAATTAGCCAACGCTAAACCCATTGCTAAATCGTCATGGGTGCCAACGGATTCTAATCTACCATTTTTCTGCATACCGAATCTACTAAGTTCGGTTTCTAATTTATGAGTAAACTCTCTACTTCTTTCATCACCATAGGGTGTCTTGATTTGACCCTGTTCAAATGCTAATAAGAGGCTCATGAATAAACTCTCTTTCTTTGCTCTTGTAGTCATAAAAGTTCTAATTGGAATATCTTGCCTAATTTCTTTTAGTTCAGTCTCAAACATTCGCTGAAAATTATTGCCCTCAAGTTCTATAAGTTCAGGCTGAAATCTACTATTTAGTAGAATTATATGTCTTTTTTGTGCCATTGAATTAAGACCCTTTTCATGAACGGCGTGAATAATTTGTTTTATGTTCGGGTCATCATCGGGACTTCTCATAACGACCATAGCGGTATAATCGGCATTTTTATCACTCGCTATAGCAGGGTCCCAACCAACGAAATGTTGTCCAAATATACCCTTGAACTCTCCATCTTCGTCATGTTCTACTTCGGCTTTGTCAAGTAAGACAAGTTCCTTATCTCTCGCCACATCTAAAATACTCATTGGGAACATACTCGCTACATCGTGTATGGGTTCGCAAAGATATTCTCTTGAAAATTGAATAGCGGGCATAGCCATTCTTCTTTGATTTAAAGCCTCTAAATCCCAACGTTCCGGCCAAAGAGGTTCTCCCTTTTCATTAATAGCAGGGTATGTCTCCACGGTATACATTTCCATTCTCTCAATTTCAGAATATAAATCGTTGTAACTAAATGGAGTTCCCACCATCATTAATCTTGCAGAATGATGCAGAACAGGAAGAAGAACGGAATAAAACCAATCAGCGGCTTTCTGTAATTCTGTTCCTGTTGTTCCCCATAGAATATCGTCACATATCACAACGTCAGGATGGAACCCTCTTGTTCCACCGCCTACCGATTTAGCCATTATACGACTTCCGTTAGTCATTTCAATATTAGATTTAGACCACGGCCTACCGCTTGGAATTAACTCTTGTAAACATTCAGTATGTTTAATTACATTTGTAATAAATCGCATGTGTTCAAGAGTCTGTTCTAACGAATGGCTAAAAACCATAATATGAGTTCCGGGTTTAAAGGCCGCTAACCATAATCCATAACACATAAAAAATACAGATTTTCCGTGGTCTCTACTTGCCTTAACACAATAATATCGTGAACCTTCTAATCCCTTTTCCCATTTTCCGTGATGATTTCCGAAATCAACCTTATAACCTAAATCGGCTACTTCGGTGAAAAAATATTTGAAAGATTTAGCGGCTTGTTTTTTATCCATTTCAAGGATAAACTGCCCTAATTCTTCATTTTCCAAATTATCACCTTATCATCTTCAAAAACACTTGAGAGACTAAATGACCCGCTTCTTCGGGTGTTCTATCTTTTAAAACATCAGAATAAGCATTCATGATTTCTAAAGCAATAGATTTCCATTCTATATCTTCGCCCCACGGGTCTTGCTCTTTCATATCGTTCTGTTCCTGTTGCCGTTCAATCTCCCATGCGGGAACTCCGTGTCTATCCCAATTATATGTATTCAAATCAAAATTAGCATTCTTCCAATCATTATTTAACAATTGTTGATTAGTTACAAGTTGTGGATTAGTTAACATATTGTTTAATTTTTTATTTTCATTACTCATGGGATTTACTGTAGATATTTGTGGTGGGTTTTTAGGCATATTTAGAATATGTTTTGCTCGCTCAAGACTAAGTGGATTTTCAGTATTTTCTGCTACATCTGTTGATTTTAATATTTGAGCCTCTTTCAAAAATATTTGAGCGGCAAAATGGCCTACTTCGTCAGGTGTTCTACCTTTCAAAACATCAGAATAAGTATTCATGATTTCCAAAGCAAAAGACTTCCATTCTATATCTTTCCAATCTTCCTCTTGCTGTTGCTGTCCCCAATCCGGTGCATATATAGCGGGCGCATCATAACCCGCCTCTCCTAACACAGGTGGTTGTAATTTATTATTAGCGGCTATTATTTCAGGTCGTGTAGTATTAACCAACCGTCCGCCAGCCGGTTGCGGATATACAGAAGGATTGCCACGTCCTGCGGAATAAGTTACGCCATAGGGGTCGGTTACAGGTTTGGCTAAAGTATCAAATGCATCATTTAAATTTAATGGATTTGCTGTGGCAGGTGCAGGTGTGGCAGGATAATCATATAAAGTAGGTTGCATTTGCTTCCCTGCATTAACTCCTAAATTCGTGTAATCAGGTTGAGCGGCAGGTGCGGCAGGTTGTGGTGCGGCGGGTGCGGCAGGTGCGGCAGGTGCAGGTGCGGCAGGTGCAGGTGCGACAGGTTGTTGTTGAACTGCAACGGAATTTTGTGGATGACCCGGTGGATAAACGCCACCTGCGGGCGGCTGAGAACCTACTATATTTTTTCCCGATGGTGCAGTTGGCGGAGCAGGTGGATTCATTTGCTGTTGTACCCATTGTCTATTTTGTGCTGTTTGTAACATTTCTTGCCTTTTTTGCTCGTTCTGTTGTTCGGGTGTTAATTGTGGTTTATTATGCCATTCTTGGGGTATAGCAGTTTGATATGTGGTTTGTGCTTGTAATGGAGCCCCAATAACCCCTGATAAACTATTATTTTGTGAAGCATTTGCTAATGTGTCCATCGCCTGCCCTCCCGCCGCTACACCGGAAAGCACTTTTTGCCACATTGGGCGAGTATCATTTCCACTTCCCCCAACCATTACTTGTGGTGCAAACCCACCGCCACTACCGCCCGATTGCATAGTAGTTGTAGCATCTGTTTTTCTCACGTATATTTTAGACATTATAATTCACCTTTATTACCTTGACAAGTTTTGGCTCAATACCGAAATTTTTAGCAATATTATACCAATCACCTGTAGAATGTGCAATCCCTCTTACGTCTATTGGAGTGAGCCCGACATGCTTCGCCAAAAGAGTTGCATCCTTAAAATGACTCTTTATGTGGGGTGAAATTTCTATATCATTTCTTGCATCGTCTAATTGTAAGCCCTCAAGTTGCTTCAATACTCTTTCCATTATAGGAAGATGTGAATCTTCTGCTCTTAAATATTGGTCTAACATTCTTTGATGAGGGTCTCCGAAACTTTGCTGAAATCGCTGTTCATGAGATGAAAGTGGCCCCGATGGAGCCTCTCTTTGCGGGTGTCTCATATTTGCCGCTTGCATAAATTCTCTTAATTGTTCAGGTGAGGCTTGTGCCACAGGTTCTCTTGCGGCGGCTACCGCAGGATGCAAAGGTCTTGGTTCTATTCGTGGTGCCACGGCCACAGGTGCCACGGCCACAGGTGCCTGTGAAGGAACCCGAGGAGGAATATCCGGTGAATGAGTGGTTTCAACCGGAATCGGAGGTGGTTTTTCACCTGTAGCCATGACGGGGATATTTTCTTGCGGTGGAGGTGCTTCGTCCATAGGCGAAATACCTGTATTTGTTGTTGGTGCATAATCTTCCAATCTATGGGTATATGCATCCATATATTCTGCCATGCCTTCATGAGTCATCAACCCTGTTTCGGGGTCAATTTCAGGCATATTACCTATCATGGCATTTTGCATTGGTGAGGTTGGTACGTCACCAATTCCACGTTGAACTTCGTGACCTCTTGCTGACGCTTGATGGTCGGCTAAAGCGTTAATTATAGTTTGATAACGTTCCGCTTCTTGCATCATTTGCGGTGAATATGGTAAAGCCAAAGCCTGTAATTCTTCTTCATTAATAGGATGGTCGCCAAGATGACTTCCTTCTTTATCAGTCTTACCGGATTTTCTTGCTAAGGCATAAAGTCTTGCGGCGTTTGTATGTGTGCCGGAGCCTTCAGCCGATGAACCCGAAGTGAGATATTGCTCCTGTTGTTCTAAACTTAAACCCTCATCTGAAGTTCCATAATATTCATTCATATAATTCATTAATTTATGAAAGTCACTTCCTTTTTGTCCTCTACCAAATAAAAACATCAATGAAGGAACTCTCGCTACATCATTGATTAAATCTTCTCTTAAACCGGGATTTGTTATTGCTTCTCTTAATCCCACTTGTCTATAGTCAGGAGAACCAAGACCACCTGCGTTTATCATAATATTTATGTCAGGTATATGCTCTATACCCTGTTGAAGAGCCTCATCAATATATTGATTTGCTTTTCTTTTTAATGCAATTGGAGGTTTACCTCTTTTTCCCATTTTTGGGTAATGAAATACTTGTGGTAGATGATGTGCTACTTCCCATGAATGTATAGATTCCATATCAGGAAAATATCCCTCGGGAGCATAATGGCGATACTTATCAGGGATAGATGAAGTAGGGTGGTCCTCGGCTGTGCCGTATGTATTTGGTGCAAGATAATTTGCGTATACATAGGGGTATTTTGTAAATGATAATTTCTTGACTTCCGAAGCAGGTATTCCTAAAGTTTCAGTAAGAACTTTTCCGAGTTCACTATACATAGGAAAATACGCTGACTCAATAAATTTACCCACAGGAGCAGTATCAGCATTTTTATTATGTAAATGAGTAATATGTGTTTTATTATGAGTTCTTGTAGGATTATTACCCATAGCATCTCTCCATAAAGGACCTATTCTAATTTTTCTCCAACTCATGTTATCGCTTTCAGGTAGACCATGAGCACCGTGAGTTCCATTCTTTTCGTGTTTTTCATTAAAATCACGAATGGCTTTATCCACAACTTGTTTTGGGTCTACAGCAAGACCTTGTGAACGAAGAAAACCTCCTACATTATTTATTACGGCATCAATACCATGTCTAAATTCACCTCTACCTGTATTATAGACCATTTCTCCATGTTTTCCTCTTATCCACTCACCTTCGTCATGATTTCCTTGTCCGTCATGTGCAAATGCAGGAATATCGGGCTCTTGCGGATTTTTAAAAGATTGAGCAGGGGGGTGTCGTAGAAAGGCAGGGCCGTTTGGATGATAAGAAAAAACACCGTGTCCTTTTAGGATAATAGTAGGTTTTGATACTCTTACTCTCATCCCATGTGGCCTCCTTTTGAATTGTATACGCCAGCAGGGTCCACACCTAATCTGTTAGCCTTAGTTTCAATATTTTCTGTTGGGCCGGTGGGGTCCATGTCATCATTTTCGGCACTTACACCCGAAGGGTGATTTGGTAACTCACTCATGGTAGGCTTTGCAATTCCGCCTTTCTTTTTACTCTCTTTGGCCTCAACTTCTTTGGCTCTTGCTATTCGTCTAAGTAATGTTCTTATTTCTGTAAGGTCGGAATAATTCATTTTCCTTAATTCCGACCAAGCCCCATCCATCGGCTCACCATTTCTAAACACCTCATAGATTTCATCGGGGGTGTGTCCAGCAATCTGAACAGGCGAACCTGTGGAACTTACTAATTCTATAGGGTTTCCTGCTAAATCTGTGTCAGTTGCCATATCTTCCCCATAATAGTTCTCAGTCTCTTCATCACCAATCAAACCCATTGCATACATTTGTTGTCTTTTTTCTTCATCTATGTCTCTTTTTTGGGAGGCGGCACCTTCCTTCCATTGTTTATAGTCCCTTCTGTTAGCATATATCTGATTATTTCTAAGTATGTTTCGGGCATTTCTCACCTTACCTACTTTTGATTTTGATTTTGCGGCTACCCTTTCCGGGTGAGGTGCGCCTAATGGCCTGTTACGGTCCGGGTCATCTCCTGTCTCTAAGGTATCATATTCCCGCCCTTCCCTGTAACTTTCAGGGTAATTGAAATAGTTGTCTTGTAGGGGGTCGTGCGTGGCCCTGCTAAGTCTCCTTGCGGCGCTATAAGGTCCGGCCTCCCATGAGTCTGCATATTCATCATCAGACATATTCTTTATCAATTCCGACCAAGCCCCTTCCATCGGCTCACTCATAGCAATTTGCGAAGGGTCGGGTAATGAAGGAACAGAAGGTAACGAAGGAACAGAACTCATACCACCCATTGGGGGCATTCCTGTTGCGGGTTGCGCTGTGGGCATTCTCGGCATTCTCGGTTTTCTCACTCTTGGCATTCTCATACTACTAAGTGATGGATTCCTCATTTGTCCCGATTGTCCCGGCAATAAACCTGTTAATTGACCGCCGCCTGTAGGACCCGCTCTTGTGCTTCTCTCCGCATATCTTGCATGTGGCGACCACACGGTTCTTGCGCCGCCGAGAATTTTCTTGGCTTCTTGTTGACCCATATATGACCTGTAAGCGGCAGGGTCTTTTGATTTCGGTTGCTTAGTGGCGATACCACGATGGCTCATCTCAACAGCAAGATGCGGTTTCATTAAACCTGTTTTCTTGCCACTTTTTATGCCTCTCATTTGTGCCTTGAATCTTCTCATCGTAGAACCCGCACCGCCGCTTTGACCACCCGGTGGTTTCTTGAATTGGCCTGTTGAGGGGCGAAATTCCTTTCTCTTCTCTCTTCTTCGTCTTGAAGAGATTGTTTTATCGGTTTCTTTTTTTAAAAGCCTGAATGCCAAATCCATAGGTTCGCTTGCTAATTTTTCCTGCCAATTATGTGAAAACCCTGTAGCATCCGGCGGTCCTCCGGGATATGTTGATGTGGCTTCACCAATCCGACCTACTTCATCCATAAAATCTTCGTTAGTTACAGGTTCTTTATCCGGTGTGTATTGCGGGGGCAATTCTGTTCCAAAAAGTCTACTCGGGCTTGTCATGTCCTGATAGTATTCATTCATTCTTTGGACATAATCATCTACAATATGAGGCGGGGCCGTTTCCTTCAAATGTTCATATTTTTCCCTTACATTAGAAAAGATATGGAAAAGTCCCGGCATCGCTTCTTCTATATCACCTGCTCTTTCTGCAAAATAATCTTCGGGAAACTCATCTTTATCTTCCGGTTGAATATTACCATACTGAAAATCTAAATTTTGAAATTGAGGTTCGTAAAACTCAGCAAGGTCTCTTTCCGATTGACTTAAAATAGGTAGAGCACCTTCTGTTTCCATAGACCTCATATCTTGTTCTTTGAGCGCCTTAGCCCTAATTCTTGGATTAGGATGGCTCTCTAATCTTTGTAAGTCATGTAGACCCAATTCATGAAGTTGTGTATCAGTAGCATAACCTTCATTTTTCCAATTTTCACGGTCAGGTTGTTCATCTTTTAAAAGCCTGAATACCAAATCCATAGGTTCGCCTGTTTCTACTGTTTCTTCATTTAAATTTCGGTCAACAAAAAATTGTGTGGGGTCTCTTTGTTGTAAATCTAATAAATTTTCTTGGCCTCGGGTTTTAGCATCACCTATTTTTGGTTTAGCGTTTGAAAGTCTACTCATAGTTCCCATAAAATTACTTCTCATATCAGGAGGATATTCACCTCTATTCTGCTTCATATCCATATAATCAGCAGAACCTCTACCCTCATGGAATAGTTCTTCCCCTAAAGAGGCAAGTTCATCTTCGTCAAAATTAGTATTATGAAAGTCATTAAGTTGTTGAGCCGCCGGAATACCATATCTTGAGATAATTTGCTCTTGAATTTGTTGAGGTTTTAACATAGATTGAATTACTCTATCAAATTCCTTTGCTTCGGCTATAAGTCCGTTTTCTCTCATTAAATCTCTTTCTTGTATAAGTTCCTCTAAATCAGCCTTAAGAAGTCGGAAAGCCAAATCCATAGGTTCGCCTGTTCTAAGTTGCCCCATACTTGAGCCTGTACCTGTTTTCGCTTGGGTAGCCATATCCAACATAGCGCCTCTTGCGCCCGCAGGTCCTGTTTGTCGTGAAATTTCATCATCAATATCTAAACGCTGTGAGGTATCATCTTGTGCAGGTTCTTTGTTATCAAAATCTGTAGTACCCTGTGTTGTTCCGTGATTTCTTCTTACTTTGATATGCTTAATCTTATTTTTAAGATTCTTTTGAGACTCTTCTTTAATTTGTTTCTTCTCAACTTCTGCTTCTTTATACGAAGGGTCAGTAGGATTATATTTTTCATCACCTTCATTTGCAGAATACATGTGGTCCGATTCAGACCGAGGGGCATACAATCTCGTATCGGAGCCTCTACCCATTGGCATTATTCAGTCCCCTCTATATATTTATTAAAAATGTTCTCTATTTTATCTATAAGTTTAAGATAAAAATTCTTCAATGGACGGGGTTTCTGAACACATAATGAAAAATGTTTCATTAAATTACTAAACTTAGGAAAAATATTATCTTTAAAATCCTGTTTTGCTCCAAAAAATTCCACAGGGTCATCGTTTTCAAATAAAATCTCAAAATTATCTATTAAAGTATTTACAACAGAAAACATATCATTATGGTACTCAGAATTATCCACGATAATAATATGAGATACAAAAGAATCTACAACCTTAGAACATAAATCAAGAAAATTAGTTATTTGTTCTTGAGGCACTACATCTTTTGAATTTACAAGTTCAAAACAAGTATGCTCAACTTGCATTAATTCTAATACAGGTATTTCCACTTTAAACACCCATATTTTCTTGAAGTTTTGTTTTTAGTTTCTTCCAAACTTCGGGACTTTCTTTTGCCATTTCTACGCTTAAAATATTAATTGTTTGGTTAATTTGTTGTGTATCGGTTTGTGGTCCCCATTGTTCTTGGAATTTAATAAGGTCTTTTATTGATTCCCTGACTTCTTTATGGAGTGTTACCGCATCTTTTACAAATCCATCTTCGTAAATACTCCCCTCATCTAATAATTCCGATAGTTTAGTGTTTAATTTTTCAACATTATTTCTTAACACACTAACTTCGTTACCTGCTATTAAAGCAACTTCAAGAGCGGCTGTTTTCTGAACTAAGGGCTGAAAGTGATGTTTCATGTGTTGATAAACTTTTGATTCTCCAACCTCTAATTCTTCTGCTATAATATCAGATTGTGTACCATCAGAAAAATACCTTTCTTCATATTCTGCTCTTAACGGCGATGTGCAAATTTCACAAGATTCATTAGCGGCTAAATGATATTCTCCCATGTGATTACGAAAATGTCGGTCACTTGTATTCATGCGCCAACTCATTTCTTTATCCAACTCTTTACATGAAAATTCGCCTTGCGAAAGACGCTGTTCTAAGTCATCTCTTTCGTCATGCATACATAAAGGACATGAGCGTTTTTGAACACGCCCACTCTCCCCCATGCCGCTTCTTATAGGTCTCCCCTTCAAAACGCTTATGCCTGATTACTACTTCAAGGAGTATATGTGGCGACTTCCGAGGGTGGCTAAAGTTCCTCTTACAAAAGAAAGCATGTTGTCACTTACTCAAGGAATTAGTGATAAAATAAAAGGTAACTATGCTCCACCGATTTTAATAGAAGAAAGAATAAGAATCTGTGATGAATGTCCATTCGGAGGAAAACGGTGTACATTATGTGGTTGCTTCATAAATTCTAAAGCAAGCCTTAGTAATTCAAAGTGTCCACAGAATAAATGGCCTTCATTGAATAATCTTAGAATAGACACCCGTAAGCATAAGAACACTAAGGAAGAGGCCAACGAAGTAGAATGAAACACTTGAAGAACTCATAGTTGGCCCCTGAATAAATAAAATCAACAGCATTGTCAAAATTATGCTTATGAATTGTACCATAACCATATCTACGATTACAGAACGCCGTGGAGTATAGACCTGCATTAATGCATTTGAAATATTACTTGGTATTGGTATTTGACTTATCATCTTATCACCTCATTCCTATCATTTTACCCATAAATGAACCAGCGCCGCTACCAACCTTTTCAATAAGGCCATCGTTTGCTAACGCCGCTTCTAAAGCGCCACCCATCATAGATTGTTGAGCGTATGTAAGAAGTCCTTGTTGAGTTTGCTGTGATTGTGTAACCGCTTGTTGTGCATTGGCTTGTAATGTACTAAACTGCGAAGTTACATTTTCGGTAGAAATTGTTTGTAAAGACTGTGGTAAACTTGTTATGTCAAGAGACATAATCCCATCTTCTTCATCAATACTAAACTTAGCGTTTCTTAAAATTTCAACCACACTTAATGTTATAAGATTACTCATGAGTTCTAATAAAACACCCATTTGTTGACTTGCAATAAATTGTTCTACAGGTACTTGATTTTGTAAAAGGGCAATTTGAATCTCTAATTCACTCGGCGGAGCCACGGGTTGTTGCGTAAATTGTTGCTGTTGTTGTCCAAACATTCCCTGCATAAACGGAGTCGGAGCCGCCTGTTGGGGCGCAAAAGGATTATGAGGAGCAGTAGGTGCTCCTGTCATAGATAAATTTAGCCCACTATACCCACTATTAGCCATAGGCTGTTGTTGCGCTTGCCCACCAAAAATACCTAAGCCGACCATCTTACTCACCACCCGGAGGGGTTGCCTCCAAATTAGTGTTGTCATTATTTACTACTTGTCTAACTTGTTGTTCCATCAATGCCTGAAACGCCGCTGTAGGTTGTTTCATTAACTCTATTTCATGCTGAAATATTCTTAAATCAAAGATTATCATGGTAACATCGTTTTGTTTTGTTATGGGATTTTGGTAATGCAAAATATCAATTCCTTTAGTCTTAGTGCTATCCTTCTGTAATTCCGCAAAAAATGGCTCATATTTCTTTAACATCTCGGGTGTTGGGTCTTTTCTCTTTACCGATGCTACGGGAACAGTAACCATACTAACCCCCTGTCTTACACGGTCTCTTAATCTCTTAGGGTTAGATTCACTTAATCTTTCTTCTTCTGCTTCCCATTTACAAAGTAAATGAAATAGATGTAAATGCTCGGGACAATACGTTCCTCTCATTTTCCTTCCGTTTGTTATCTTATCTCTCGCTATGAATGCCTCGGGTTCCCCACTAACGGGATTTTGCCAATACATCTCCCATAGTGAACGACCTGTTTCTTCATCACAAATTCTTTCATATAGATTATCGTGCTCAATTAATTTACTACAATTACAACCATCTATAACACATATATTCGTTTGTTTATTATAATGAAATTTTCTTCCTAAAAATAATCTCCACGGGTTAAAAATACTTCTTTTTGATGGTCTTAATAGATTATATGCTTGTTTAATATCCTTTTTTCTCGCTACATGCGGATTAGCGTGTCTACTTGGATAAAAATTAACTTTTGGGACCTCAATATTTTGACTTTCAGCGGCTTGTTGCATAGCCGCTTGTGCAGTTGCTTGTTCCATTAAAGCGGCATGTGAAAGCCCCTGATTTCCCTGTTGCGACAACGCAAGTAAATGCGCTGTATTTACATCTGCTAAGGATGCTTGGTTTGTATTACTAAATCTATTTATCATTTTCTTTACCACCTTTTGTTAATAAAACTGCAAAATCTTCCCCTTCGGGTTTTAACGACCATACGATTTTTTCTCCTGCTTTTAAATTCATTTGCTGAACTACCCATAAAGGTATTACTATTCTTAATGAGCGGCCTTTACCGCCTACTGCTACTATTGTAGTTTCGTTACTCGTATATACCATATTCTCAACTCGTCAATAAATCTACCATAGTGTTTTCAACATTCCATCCAATTCTTGTTGCCATAAATGAACGCCTTGTTGGAATACCTGCTTTTTGTAATCTTATTAAATCATCTCTAAAGGGGTCAAATATTTTATGCTCTCCTATACGGTTTTGTTGCCATAATGTGGCGGCGTTATCATCAAAGAATCTATCCGCTTTATTCGCTACAAGCATTATTAGTTTAGGGGCATATTTTCTACCTCTAATTCGTGAACGTAGATTACGATAACGATATTGTCTATTTATTACACAATCAACAAGAAACTTGAATCCTGCTATTTGTTGTAACGCTTCATTACCACCTTTAAATGCTCTATCGTCAAACATATACACTACACACTCTACATTTCTATTAACCATATCGTCTAACCATAGATTCCAAAATCTTTCTTCCCCGCCTAAATCTGAACTATAAACTACTCTTTTTTGCCCTTGCCATGAAATTCTTTTCCTTGATGGCTTTGGTAAAAAATACCTTCCCAATAATCTTGTATGACTCGTTCTCTCTTCTTCGGGTATTTCTTCCATTTCTCCCGGAGTTGTCATATATCGGTCTAAAGTTGTCTTTCCAACCATTGTTCCGCCGTATATACCTACTCGTCTTGGTCTCCAAGCGTGATAAAGGGCCTGTCCCCATACCGCCGCACCTACTAAAGCCGAACCTGCGGGGTCTACCATATTTATTCACCCTAATAACCCCTCAATCCAATTTGTAAGTTTTCCAATAAACCAATCAGCAGTATTTTCCCAAATAGAAGTTTCTGAATGAAATTCATAGGCAGAAGTTATCATTACACCAACAAATGTAAAAATAATAGTTCTAAGCCACCCCCACCCTCTTTCATAATAATTATCAAGTTCGTTTGTAATATGCATTGCTCTTAACGTTGCTTCTGTAGAATCATCGGATGGGGTTTTGAAAATCTTTCCCATTACTATTCCTCATCCGTTTTATTCTCCTTAAATCGTTTATCCGGCGTTCCATCTAATTTTGTAGTATCATTAACTCCTAAATTTATTGCGTGAGAAACATTAGCCTCATGTTTAGGGGCGCTTCCGGGATTAAATTTTTCAGTTACTTCAGATAAAACCGCCGCCGGTTGTCTATTCCACGTTGGGGGTACTTGGCCGGGGTTATTCTCCATCCATTGTAATTCTAACTCTAATTGCTTCTCTTGCATTGACATTTCCATTTCTGACCGGCGAGCATCAAATGTATTCTGCATTCCACGGTATCTATGCTGTCTTTCTCGCTCAAATGTAGATTGTCTTGCTTTTTCTTGCATTCCTTGCTCAAAAAACATTTTAAAGAAATAATACGACAATCCTTGAACAAAAAATGCTCCCATAGCATAAGTCATCCCATTAATCATCGCCGTATCGTTTACTAACCACATTTCTGCATCAAAAATTCCTACAGCAATTCCAACAAGAATTGATTGTGAAAGAATCAACCCCATTAGTCTAATTTCGGCCTCACTATCTTCGGTCCTAACCACCATCTCACCTAAATTTGGCTTTGGGTAAGACTATTTCAATGTTTAGATAGTCCATTTATCATTTATCATGATTTATCATACTCTTTAAAATAATTATGATATATATCATATAATGAACGATACTATGATAAATCATGATAATTAAGAAAGGTAATCACCGACTTCTTTTACGGCAACAGGCTTGCGGTCATTCGGTTTTGGCTGTTTTACGGCTACACCGGCTTTTTTCGTATCGGAGCGAAGAGTGCCTTTATCCTTGAAATGTCTTGACCTGTTAGAGTGCTCATCTTCAACAGTTAGTTTATTTCCTTCGGTATGGCTAATATCCCGATGGCTATGGTCGCCGTACATACCACGATGCCTTCTTTCACGGTTCAAATCTTCACGATACTTGACCCGTTCCGGGCTTGATTCGTATTTTGTATCGTATTCCAACTTATGTCGCTTGGCTTCAGGGCTTACACGCTCTTTGACCAACACATCGCTTTTTGCAAAGACCGGTGATTTGAAATCTAAACCTCTTCGTTCTAATTCATCTTCGGCTCTACCTGACAAATACATTTGTTGTTCCAACAAATTTACTATATCCATATCCTCACCCCAATACTGATTCATTATAGGTTCATCGGGATAATTTGGTGATGGGAATCCTTGAGGGCCTTCGGGGTTTTCTTCGTTTGGATATAACAATTCTTGTGAATCCCATATTGCTTGCAAAATTGCTTGTCTTGTAGGCGAGGTGATAGCGTGTTCTATAGGTTCAAAGTTTTTATCTTCTGAAAAAACCATATTTTCCTCATCAATTCGCATTGGTATTGTTCTTTTCCATCTTGTAGGCGGAATTGCAAAGCCTACCGCAAGATTTTGTTGATATTCTGCATTAACCGCATCGTCAAAATTACTTTTTCCTTCTGTTAAACTGTAATCTTCATACTTAACCAACACATCTCCGATAGACATTGGTTCGCTACGAGTAAATCCTGTTTCTTCATTAAAAGGTGTATCAACAAAAGAACTAGCAGACCTATCATGAGTCATTATTTCTTCATTAGTAGGTTGTATACCCGTTTCTCTTGTTTTAGCATCTATCCACCACCACGGTAACATTGTTGCTCTACCTACACCTGTTTCATTTTGGTATACATGAAAATCATTTTCATTTTCGTCACCACGACCCGGATGTTGTTCTCTCCCATCATTTTCAAAAAGAGGCTCTCTATATACACGGTCATCGCTTGTTTTAAGCAACCGCATAGCGATTTCCATTGGTTCGCTTGCCCATTTGAGTTGGTCTGTGTCTGAAAAACCACCGTGACGATGCGGGCGGCGATTGAAGGGCGACCATTTATCTTCTTCCATATCTATCAAGGGGTAGTTCTGCATATCCGGTCCCGGTTTCACGCCATGTGCTCCGGCGGGCTCCTGAACATTGACATTGCCGAAAGCAGGGACCATCTCATGACACATTGGGCAATCTTTGTCAGGCATTATATTATGCCGTTGATGTTCTATGAACACCTCGGGAGCATAGTCAGGCTTACCTTTTGGGTCAAAATCATCCCATACACCCATTTCTTCTTGTTCTTGTTCTCTATCCATCCATTCTTGAGAGAAAGCCTTACTTCGTCTAAGCGCTTCTGCTATGTCCTCTCCAAATAATTCCTTTACTCTATGTTCAGGATGCCCTTCTTCTTCAAAAGTTTTCCAATTAGGATGATTGAACATGCTTTCCCCAAGCCCGAAATCATGGTTCTCAAGAAATGAAATAGGTTTGGACATCGCTTCTGTAGGATAATGATGCATCCAATCGGGCAAATCATATTCATTCTTGAGCAACCGCATAGCGATTTCCATAGGTTCGCCTGTGACAACTCTCGGATAACTTGTACGAGCCCAAGCAGGAAGTGATGCTACGCTTGGAGCCCAATGAGAATCTGCAAACTCTATATCGCTTCCGGGATAACCGGCTATCCCGGCTGTATTCAAAACATTTACAAGACCCTGTATAGTTGGATTATCGCCTTTTTCTCCGTAATCTATACGCCGGGCCGCAGTTTGTAAATCATCTAAGTTTATATTTTGAGCACCCGGAAAACCTTGCGATAAAAGCCGATATTTATTTTCATCAAAACCATCATACTTGAAACCCTCATAATTTGCTCTTTTAGAATGCCAATCAGGAGAATCCATAATTTTTCTACCCGCTATACCAACTAAACTCATTGGTCTCGCTTTATCAGTAGGAACTATGTCGGGGTAAAGTAAACTCGGTAATGTCGGTGGTGAAACCCACGTTCCTCCAATATCTTTCGTATATCCCGGTAAAGTTTTCCAATTTTGCATAAAAGCATCTTCTTCCCATCTCCGGTTTCCGGGCGTTAATGCCTGTGGCTCAAAAACTGTATCAAGATGTTCTGTAGGTAAAACTCTCGTTGCCACTAATGTATTACTTCTCTTTCCTTCAGTTTCGGGGTCAAAGGGTTCCAAACCCTGCCTCCAATCCTTCACAAAAACAGACATATTATCACCCGAATAAATCTCCTAATTCATCAAAGAAATTGGGGTCGTCACCCCGAAGGGGAGAAACGGGTGGTTGCTGAACAATTGAACCTGCGGGGTAAGGATATGGAATTGGCGATGGTTGGTAAAATTCTTTTTCATGCTCCTTCTTTGCTCGTAAATCTTGAAGAGGTTGCGAATTTCCTCTTATTGCCTCAAGTGTCATTGCATCTTCTGCTGACCCTATTTGCAAATTTGAAGTTAATGGTAATCTTTCTTCACCTGTAATATTTCTAATTTTATTTTCCTTTTGGTGGGCTTCTAAATCTTCTAATAATTTCTCCCCTGCTTCTGATGCTCTAAATCTGTTGATATGCCTTCTAATATCATTTTTCGTGTTTAAGGGTTCTGCTCTTCTTTCCTCATTTCTTCTTTCAAGTTCCGCCATTCTCATATTATTTCTTTGCGTATTCAATCGCTCCATATCTGCAATATGGGCATCTTGTTCCCGAAAACTCTCTAAGTGCCTTAAACTTGGGAATTTGCGTGTTTCATCACTCAAATTTTTATTTTTAGACGCACTATATCTCCCCCACGGTCTCATCATGCGTCCAACATTTAATCTTTTTTGGGATTCACTAAGTAAATCTGATATATTATCACCGAAAATACTTAAATCATCGGCACTAATATAATCTTGTATATCGCTATGCCGATTATGCTTCAAAAAGTAGAATGCTTGATTAATTGGTTTCATTATCCCCCCTCCTGAGTTCTCTCGTTGCTTCCTGTAGTTCGGGCCAATTATAAAAATTTTGGAACGAATTTTCCCCTTCTCGCTCTCTATTACTGATATTCTTCGTGTGGAAGTGACCAAGAGACCGCCCAATTTCTTGATTTTCACTTCTTGAGGGGGGTTGTAATAATTTCTCACTCCCCTGTACCCCTAAACTACTATCTCTATCCTGTTCTTTGTATTCGTCCCGTAGATGTGACCACGCATAATTTATAGGTTGTCGTATATACTCATCGCTTGAAACGGAATATTGCCTCATTTGATTTTTTAACTGATTCGCTAATATATTTACATTTTTATATGATAAAGGTTCACCAAATTCATCTAAGGGCCATAAATTTTCATTCATCGGAAAATCAGATAAAGCATCACCATAAGAAATACCAGCCTTATCACTTATATCCTGAAGCATTCTTATTTTTTTACTCTCTTGTTGTCCAAGATTTCGTAAGAAAACTATATCATTACCGTAAATATGAGAAATAAATGTATCATGAATATTTTGAAAAACAGGTTCCTCTCTCACATTATTATAATGTTGTTGTAAACCTATTTCTTTCATAGCCTCGTATAATTTCGTCCTTAAAGCATCGTGCTCTCCAAGACCAAATTCATTAAGTATAGACCTTCTTTCTTCATCTATTCTGCCTAAAATAGCAGTAGGAATTGTTTTTTCGTCTGTCGGAATATTAGAAGAAAGGTTTTCTAACGTTTCTCTTGTTACTCGCTTAAAACGTTCATCAATATTTTCTCCTGATTCTGTCATAAGTGGTTTTCCGTCATGACCTAAACCGCCTCTAATAATATGAGGTATTAATTGTTGGTTGGTATACAAACCTGTTGTTTGAGGAGACCCTTCTTCCCTAAAATCTCCTATACTTATGTTCGGCACTCCGTGTTTATGTTTCGCCCAAGTAGATAAATCTACAAGTCTTTTACGGTCTATAGGTTGTCTTACGAAAACCTCATTTAATTTTTCATGTGTACCTTTCGGACCTCTTGCGTTCCACTCTAAATCCTTTGGGTCCCCACGATAGCCCCATAAAGTAGCATCGTCCATGTCATGGTTTGTGGTGATTCTTTTAAGATTAGAAGTTTGGGGGACTGTCCAAAACGAGCCACCTCCCTCTAAAACCATAGGTTGCTGTGTACTTGCTTCAAATTCATAGTTTCCCATTGATTGTTTTATTCTTGGTATTCCTGTGGCTAATGTTTGTTTTCTTGTGTTCAGATAAGAATCATCACCAAAGACCCTTTCAATTCCTTCTTCATCATAATATCTAGGACTTGAGACTAAATTATCTTGTACTCTAATTAAACTTATAGGTTCGTCTGCATAAGGACCGGGAGCGTCAGGATGATAATTTCCAAGAATCGTTTGTGCAGAAGTTTTCAAATAGTCACTAATTGGCCTATCACCTAAATAATAACTATTACTTTCATGTAGTAAATTTTCAAGTATTTTAGAAACTTGATGTAATTCAGTCCTTTCTTTATCATTTAATCTAACTTTTTCTCCCCCATGAGCCCCAAATCCGGTATCAGTATTTTTATCATTTAAAATTTCTGCTTGAACACGCTCTTGAAGATATTTTAATGTCCGTCTATTCTTAATTTCTGTATTATTTGTTCTTTTAGCATCAAACATCTGTTCTACAAAATCATCTTGAGATAAAATTTCCGAACCTCTCTTGGTATATCGCTTCTTCCAATTATGAAAATCCTCAGCATCAGTTTCTATATCTGTTAATGAATTTAATGGGTCTAAATCGTGATTATAGAGAGACTCATATTTATTTTCTGATTTTACTTTAGATAAAAAATTATTTATGAAGTGTAAATTAGAGTGTAAATTCAAATTACTTCTTTCTCTACTTTCAACTTCATGTCTCGGTGGACTCTTTACATGTTCATCAAATAACTTTGTTTGTTTAAAATTTTGTGGTGGAGGTAATGGATGCTCTTTATGTCCCGGTTTATTAGGCGGGGACCACCCATAATTAGTGAGGTTTGTTTGCGTTTTTAATAAATTAAATGCGGCAACCATAGGGTCTGAAAATATGGCTATGCCTGACCGCATGTATGGGGCCAAGAAGCGACATGATTTAGAAGTAGCGTTGTATGCGAGATTTATGAGCAGGGTCGCCGTGGTAAAAGGCACAGGTAAAAAACTGCTTGCCGCAGGTGCAGGTGCCGCCTTAATAGCGGCAACAGGTGGTTTAGCGGCTCCTGCTGTTTTAGGTGCTGGTGCCGCAGGTGCTGGTGCCGCTGGTGCCGCTGGAACTGCCGCTGGTGCCGCTGGTGCCGCTGGTGCCGCTGGAACTGCCGCCGCAGGTTTAGGAGCCGCTGAATTAGGAGCCGCAGGATTGGGTGCGGCAGAAGTTGCCGGAGCCGGAGCCGGAGCCGGAGCCGCAGAAGCAGGTGCGGGATTAGCAGGTGCCGCAGAAGCAGGTGCCGCAGAAGCAGGTGCGGGAGCAACCACGGGCTCAAAATTTCTTCAAGGAGCACAAAAATTGATTGGTGAGAAATCTAAAGGTGATATGGCCCATCAAACTTTGCAAAGAGCACAAGACCAAAAAGCACAGGCAGAACAAACAAGACAAAATCAAATTGATAGCGCAAAAGAGGCGGCTACAAAACACGCTAATACCCAAAAAGGACACAAAATAGCATTTGATTATACTTGGAATGTACTAAAATCTCTTCCCGGCGCTCAAACCACACTTCCGAGTTTTGACGAAAATGCTGTAAAAGATGCCATAGAGGGTGATACAAAGAAAGTTTACATTTCATCTAAGCCCGGAAGCGAAGATATAGATTTAGAAGAGCAACAAAATCGCCATAATAATCTTCTTGAGGACCTCAAAAATTTAGGAGGAGGCACACAGATATTTTCAGGCAAGGGTCATAGTCCGTGGGGTAATGAATATTCTTTAATGGTTAATAATATACAAGAAGATGATATGTCTCTTATCCAACAACTTGCTTCTCATTATGGTCAAGAAGCAATTGCCGTAACAGGTGATGAAGAGGGACCACGTTTTGAAACACCTGAAGGAAAAATCACAGACCGCTTTAATAGCGAGCGAATAGCCGACTCAAACGAAAGTCCTGATTTCTTCACACAATTCGGCACCGGGCAAAAGTCTGTATTGGAATGATATTATTTCTTTTCAAACATTTCAGGTGCCGGTCTTTCTTTCGGCACTATCCTGATTATTAATTCGTCTTTTGAATTAATTTCATAATATAACAGACAACCGAGTATAATAGCAAATATCAACGCCATGATATTCTGTACCCAAAGTTGCTGAAAGAACATATACCAATGAAAATTAACGAAGGTTATGTAAACCACCAAAATAATCTAATTCTTCTTCACATCAATAAGGCTTTGTCCAACGACCCGCTTCTTCTATTTTACAAGATATACACATATCGGGAACCGACTTACATCCTCTACAGACTGTAGCGTATCTTATTATGTCAGGTAGTCTATTTCTGACCCGGTGTTTGAGCGTTTCATATGTGAAAACCATATTTGTCGTAAAGGGCTTTCTATCTTAAGTGTAGAAGTTACACCAGCAACACTTACTGCACCGATACTCATTGGGCCATTTCTTGAAGTCGCTCAATGTTTTGTTTATAGTGAGGGTCTGAAAATTCATACAATCTTTTTTGGGCAGGGTCGTTTACAAGTGTATTAAAAAATTCTAATGTATTACCATAATTCCGATATTTTCCTAAGCCTTCATCTAACTGTCTTTGGTGTTCAGGAATAACTGCTTGATTTTCCTGAGCGTTTATCCAATTATCAAAAAATCCCGGTTTTCTGTATTCTTCTAAAAAGGTAGGAATTTCGTCTTTGGCATCTTTCACTTGTTGTAGCCTTTCTTTTAATTGAGGAATAACAGAATTAGGATTATGAATATCCCAATATGCATTTTCTAAAGGTTGATGATGATGACTTCTCATTTCCGGCGCATATCTTGGGTCAAAATTTACGGGTTTGCCTTCATGTAAACCTATGTTTCCTACATGTGTGTCAAGAGTTCCAAAACGACCCTCCCTGTCATCAGGCGCAAGTAGTTGTGTTAAAGCGCTTCCCCGAAAACGGTCCATTAAATCTCTTTCCATATTGCTCAAAGTTCCGTAGTCTATCTCATCATCTCTTGATGTTATTACTTGCGGCTGTTGCACACGGAAACCCTGTACATCATCATAATCGTATGGTGTTTCGGGAAGTATAGGATAACCTATGTTTGCTAATGCCTGACTGATAGCCATATTGATAGGTAACTGCCCTAATTTAGTCTGTCTAAAATCAAGTGGATATTTTATTACAGGGTTTTCTCTATCTTCGGGTATCAACGCTTCACGCATTGCCCCTGAATGTTTATCCTTCATATCAAAAGGAGCATTACCTCTAAGTTGGTTCGCCCAATCTTTTATTTCCTTTTTTCTGTTTTCTTCAAACTTGGCTCGCCTTACCATCTCAGCCGCCGCTTCATCGGCACGTATAGCCCGGTCATTAACCTTCAAAATGAGCCAAGCGTCATCTATAGGACTCATGGCTCCCGTCTCAATCTTTCAGTATCTTCCGGTGTTTCGGGGTCCGGCCCCGTTGGAATCATCCAATTTTCATCATTGATAAATCTACTTTCAGGGTCACTCATCGGGTCTTGCTCTTTCCAAAAAACTTGGGAACGTTTTAACACGGCCCATGCTTTACCGAGGGGAACCATATCTTGTGAACCAAAATTCGTTATATCAAAAATATTTTTTGGCTCAGATGGGTGTTGCTGGTCATTTGCAGACCAATTCTTTATTTTTGCATCTTGAGCATCCTGCCAATTATTGATATAATCAGGCGCTTCTATATTATTATTAACGTGATGTTCCCTTTCTTCTTCAAGCAAATGTTGTATATGATTCGCCGGAGCGTTCCATTCAGCGTCATAGTAATCAACCGCTTTATGATGCTCCATATCATTTTCATAATAGTTCTCATATTCTTGGTGAAGCCTGTTAAATACATCATCAGGTAAGATATGTTCTAATTCATCTAATGTTAACTCCATATCATCATCACGACTATAAAACTCTTCTTCCATAGCATCATGGTCGTATACGTCATCATGATTGATTGCGAAAGAATCAAACTTCAAAACAGCCCACGCATTACTAAAGGGTGAACTCATGACTCTCGGAAAGGGACACAGGTTAAAACGATTTTTATAGCGTGGAAATTATTTTTTAAATATCAAACTTTTTTAGAAAGCCCCTTTTTAGCGAAATTTGCGCCATAATATTTTTTTTGTTCAAACGCCGTGTGTGGTTAAAGAAGCGCTATATTAAGCGCTATATTGCAACCCCTCCGCCTAAGCCACGCTATATTCCGGCGCTATATTGCCCCCTGTGGGGGGCGGGGGGTTAGCCGGTCTATAGAATGCTACCCTGCGCCCCTGTATGGCTAACCCTCTCCCCACCTGCATCTATAGAGTGGGGCGGGGCGGGTTAGCCTTCTCCCTGCTATGTAAGTGGTTGCTTACTAAGGCTACTGTGGGGCAGGGGGTTAGCCTCTCCACCACCTGACCTATCCCTTCGGGGCGGGGGTGGGTTAGCCACTACTGCCCTGCTGAATAGCCCGCCCGTCATGGGGTTAGCCCTTCGCCCTATCCCCTTGAGACAACCGATAGTAGCCCCCACCC